>ENA-ORXM01000293-ORXM01000293.1-marine-metagenome-genome-assembly--contig:-NODE-293-length-97575-cov-62.946132_pt1 | contig 97575 bp, 73 predicted proteins | sample MGYA00237867_ERZ511480 | MGnify/ENA primary metagenome ERZ511480 (study PRJEB26309, sample SAMN06266103) | marine metagenome | isolation source: Algal blade | place: United Kingdom:Sidmouth, United...
TTTCTCGGCTATTCTCGACGCCGTCAACCGCACACCGTTCATCCCTACAACCTAACCTTTTAGCTCTAAATAGTTACCTGAAAATAATTAACTCGCCTGCGCTACCGATAAAGAGGCGCAAGATCCACGCCAGTTGCGTACCAACAAAAATGTAAATAAGTGTCCAAGTACGCACAATTTGGCGATTAGGTTGATAGCCGGATCGCTCCGTTAGATAATTCATGCCGCTCCACAACATTTTGACGCCAAACAGCCCGGCAATGCCAAACGCGATGACAGTTAGCAGCAGCACGAAATTTTTGCTATTCGTTGACACGATGAAAAATAGCATAATCGGAGCCAGCGAAATCAGGACTATTGCTATAATATACGTTGCCATCGACAAGATAGCGGCTGTCTGCTTCAAGCATAGCTTCGACCCTAGCAAAACGTTGAAGGTAAACAAGGCGGGCAAACAAATAACCATTGTCCCCACAATGAGCATTGGTGATTTGATGGCGGCGATTACAATTTGCAGATTGAGGATGAGGAACCCCAGCGTAGCCCCAAAGATTGCTGCAAACAGCACCGCATACAATAAGAAATAACGAAGGCTCTTCTACTGTTTTTCGTTTGGCTCATCTAAACTATTTTTTCTACCAATTTACTTCCTCATTTTCCTATAATTTTTTATTATATTTTGTCGAGTTGTTTTGGCCTTGATATTCTTCAAGCAATATTGTATTGTAAAAGTTTATCTTGATAACTTTCGTTTGATAACTGATAACTATGGGTGCATAATCTCTTCAAGACAAAATATTCGATCACATTTTGACATTAAATATTGATTGTGATATTTTATCTTGAACTCCTGTATCATCTTTACTACGCTTGTAGAACATTATTTATAGAACAGTTATAGCTTGAAGTAAGAAGTAAATTATTCCCATGAAACGTTGTGCGCTTTTTCTATCTTTCCGATACGAATATTTCTTTTACTTTAGTGGCTTCTATTTTAGCTACTTTTCGGCATCCCGCGCACAGAAGATTGTATCGACTGGCTAAGAACCAGATATTCAACTAAACAATCAATAAGGGCGTGGAATTATAAATTCCCGCTCTTTTTTTATGTCACCAAATTTAATCTAAAAATAGAATTTATCAGGAGGCAACTATGGTTTGTCGAGGAATTCGAGGGGCAACAACTGTACCAAGCGACACCCGCGAAAATATATTAAACGCCACGCGGCAACTGCTGGCGACCATTGTTTGTCTAAATGACATTACTCCCGAAGATGTTGCCAGCATGTTTATCACCACAACGCCCGACCTGACATCCGCCTATCCCGCGTTGGCTGCAAGGCAGCTTGGGTGGATTCATGTGCCGTTGCTGGGTGCAACCGAAATTGATATTGCCGATGGCTTACCGCGCTGCATCCGTATTTTGATCCACTGGAACACAGCGCTCGCACAGAGCGAAATTAAACATGTCTATCAGGGCGAAGCCAGACGACTGCGGCCCGACAAACCGTTAGAAATCTCCGCAGAAGATGCCGCCGCCATCGAGGGCTGGATTAACTCGTGGATGGACCGCTGGAAAGAATAAACACCCGAACAAATTTAGGACGGTAGACCAGCCAATTATTTGAAGGATTGATTATGATTAGAGTTGCATTTCAAGGCGAACACGGAGCCTTTTCCCAAGAAACTGCACATCAGCGTTTTGGTCAAGAGAATGTCGAGGCGATAGCGTGTCGCACATTTGAGCACATCTTCGAGGCAGTCGAAAGCGGGCGCGCCGACTACTGCGCAGTGCCAGTCGAAAACTCAACAGCGGGCAGCATCATCAAAGCCTATGATCTCCTGCTTGAGCACGATCTGCGCATTCACGCCGAGGAATTGCTGCGGGTTAGTTACTGCTTGATGCGGATACCTGGAGAGAGCGCCCCAATTAAAATTGTTCGCGCACACCCGCAATCATTAGCGCAAACCGAAAAATTTCTCAACCGTCGCGAATATGTTGCACAGCCTTGGTACGACTCTGCCGGGGCCGCCAAAGATCTAGTCGCAGCACCCGAAAAGGGCGTCGCTATCGTGGGCAACTCGTTAACTGCCGAGCATTATGGGCTAGAAATTTTGGAACGCGGTATCGAAGATTTTAAGTATAATTTCACGCGCTTCTTTATTGTCGGCAAACAGGGACACGAAGCCGAACAGTCGGACCGCTGGAAAACGTCGATTATCTTCGCCATGCCCGAAGCTCCTGGCGCGCTGCACGAAGCGCTTGGCCTTTTCGCTAGCCGCGAGATCAACCTGACCAAAATCGAAAGCCGGCCACGCCGCGATCGCCTTTGGCAATATATGTTCTATCTCGACTTTGATAGACACTATCAAGACCCCGCGGCCTCGCAGGCGCTCATCGAACTGATGGGCAAAGCCGCGTTTGTCAAACTGCTGGGCAGCTACCCGGCCGCCGAACCACCGCAAAAAGAAGAGCTGACCGCACAAGCTGCATCATTCCAAATTTAGGCTGGGAAATGGGGGCTAGGGAACGGGGATTAGGGATTCAGAAAATGAAAGGGTGCTGGGCATCAGATCTCGTAAACGATTCACCCTCAAATCCTCACTTTCCCCCAATCTCAAGTCCCCATTCCTTAGTCCCTAACAAAGGAACCTACCATGATCATTGTCATGAAACGTGGCGTAGAACCTGCCGCAATCGAATCTGTTGTACGCCGGGTTGGAGAGCTTGGTCATCGCGTGCATTTAAGCCGCGGCGAGGCTCGCACTATTATTGGGCTAATCGGTGCCGATGAGTACAAGCTAGATTACCGTTCTTTCGAAATTTTAGACGGTGTCGACAAGATCATGCGCGTCATGTCTCCTTATCAGCTAGCGAGCCGCGATTTCGCAGATGGCGACACGATTATTTCGATCCCAACTAGCGCTGCTTCATTAGCTTCGGGTAAAAAATCGCGTAAAGAAGTCGCTGCGTCGATAGAAATTGGTGGCAATAAGATAATCGTCTGTGCTGGACCATCGACCATCGAAAGCCGCGAACAGATCATCGAAACGGCCCACGCCGTGAAAAGCGCGGGCGCAACGCTGCTGCGCGGCAGCCCATTTACCCCGCGCCGCAGCCCGTATGCATTTGAAGGTTTAGGCGAGGACGCGCTCAAATATCTGGCCGAAGCGCGCGAGCAGACTGGGCTTGCCATTATTGCCGAAGTGATGAGCGTGGCCGAACTCGACCTGCTCTCATCCTATGTCGACATTCTGCAAGTTGGCGCACGCAACAATCAAAACTATCCGCTGCTCAAAGCCGTGGGAAATCAATCTAAACCTGTGCTGCTTAAGCGGGGTGTAAATAGCACAATCGAAGAAGTGCTGCTCGCTGCCGAACATGTTCTAGTAGGGGGTAACAAAAACGTTATCCTGTGCGAACGCGGCATTAGCACATACGAAATCGCGACGCGCTACACCTTTGACGTCAACGCGATCCCGCTGCTGCAAGAGATGACGCACCTGCCCGTGATGGCCGATCCGTCGCGCGGGGCCGGTCGGGCGACGCTTGTACCGCCAATTGCCAAAGCTGCCGTAGCCGCCGGGGCCAGCGCGTTGATGCTAGATGTGCACCCGGATCCAGAACGCGCATTAATTAATGGATCACAAAGTCTCAATTTTAAGCAGTTCGAGCAGGTAATGCGCGAATTAAAGCAAGTTGCCAGCGCGGTTGGGCGGGAGATATAATTCGTGGGCAAGCAACTTTCCGAGTGCCGCGTCGCCGTGGTTGGCTTAGGCTTGATGGGGGCCAGCCTCTGCATGGATCTGGCACAGAAGGGACTCTGCCGCGAAGTGCGTGGCGTGGCGCGACGCACCGATGTGCTGCTCGACGCATTTTTCTCCCAAGCGGTTGATCTGGCAACCGATGATTTGCATACGGGCGTTCTGGGTGCGGACATTGTAATTTTAGCCACACCCGTACGCGCCATCATCACAATTTTGCAAGAGCTGACGCCCTTTTTGTGGCCTGGTACAGTTGTGATGGATATGGGTAGCACCAAAAGCGAAATTTGCATCGCTATGCAAAATCTCCCGCAAGGGCTAGAGCCAATCGGCGGCCACCCAATGACGGGCAAAGAGACTTCGGGCTTTGGCGCAGCGCAACCGGATTTGTACACGGGGGCCACGTGGGTTCTCACGCCGCTTGAACGGACCAGCCAAGAGACAATCGATCTGGCGACCGAGCTAGTCGAAGCCGTTCACGCTCGCCCAGTTGTTCTGCCGCCCGCCGAACATGATCGACTCGTTGCCAGCATTAGCCACCTGCCATTCTTGCTTGCATCTGCCCTGACACATGCTGTCGCAGAAGTTGGCAGCGAGCACCCGATGGTTTGGAATTTGGCTGCGGGCGGCTTCCGCGATACCAGCCGCGTTGCTGCCAGCGATACCCAAATGTTTCTAGATATATTATCAACAAATCGTACCGCCGTGCTCGACCAGATCGATAGCTTTACGCAACAGATCGACATCTTGCGCGATCTAATTTCAAGCGAAAATGAGCCAAGTTTACGCATAAAGTTAACTGAATCAAAAACGCTGCGATCCAATTGGCGAAAGTAAATAAGGGTTGCAGGGTTGAAAAGTAGTAAAGTTATGCAATCCTGCAACCATTCAATCCTGCGACTTCTAAACCCTGCAACCTTTTAACCATTCCTATGACCCAAATTACAACATCAGGCAGCAACCCACTCACTGGACAATGTCGCGTTCCGGGCGATAAATCGATTAGCCATCGGGCCGTTATGTTTGCGAGTATCGCCGAAGGTGAAAGCCACATCAAGAACTTTTTGGATGGCGGTGACTGTCGCTCAACCGTCCACGTGATGCGCGGATTGGGCGTTCAAATCGATGTGCATTCGCCTACCGAACTAACCGTTCACGGGCGAGGCATAAACGGTTTGCAAGAACCGAATACCTTTTTGGATTGCGGTAATTCTGGCACGACGATTCGTCTGTTAACTGGGCTGCTGGCTGGGCAATCGTTTACCAGCTTTGTCACCGGTACCGAGCAGATCCGTGGCCGACCAATGAACCGCGTCGTTACGCCGCTGCGCCAGATGGGGGCAGCGATTACGGGGCGGCAAAATGGTGGCTACGCGCCGTTGAGCATCAGCCCCAGCCGGTTGCGCGGGATCGAATACCAGATGCCGATGGCGAGCGCGCAAGTTAAAAGTTGCGTGCTGCTGGCCGGTCTTTATGCACCTGGCCTGACCGTTGTGCATCAACCTGGCCCCACGCGCGATCATACCGAGCGTATGTTGTCCAGCATGGGCGCGCCGGTCTCCGCATCGGGCAACGCGATTCACAGCGAGCAGCCTAAGATGCCGCTCGACCCACTTACCATCACCGTGCCGGGGGATATCTCCTCCGCTGCGTTTTTGCTCGTCGCCGCGTCGATCATCCCCAACAGCCGCGTGATCATTGCGGGCGTTGGCGTCAACCCCACACGCATCGGCGTTGTGAATGCGCTGCTTGAAATGGGTGCCAATATCGAACTCAAAAACGAACGGCTCGATGCGGGCGAGCCTGTGGCCGATCTGGACGTTACCTTTATTGGGTTACAGGCTGCTTCGTTTGGCGGCGAAAATATTGTTACCATGATCGACGAGTTGCCGATTTTGGCCGTGGCTGCGACGCAAGCACAAGGCACAACCGTTGTGCGCGATGCGGGTGAGCTGCGCGTCAAAGAGACGGACCGTATTGCGACCACTGTCAGCGAGTTGCGCAAAATGGGCGCGCAGATCGACGCCACCGATGATGGATTTATTGTCGATGGCCCAACAACGCTGCGTGGCGCGCCGGTCGATTCGCACGGCGACCATCGCTTGGCTATGGCGCTCACCGTTGCCGGTCTCGTGGCGGATGGCCCCACAACCGTTTATGGAGCCGAGGTAACGGCAGACAGCTTCCCCGGCTTCGAGACGACATTGCAGGTGCTGGGCGCAAAGTTGAGCGTTGAAGAATAAAGGTAGTGCATCGTCAAGCGTAAAAATACGGATAATCCGTGTCATTTTTTATAGCGGAGAAAGCATCTTAGGTTACATGCAACCGGGTACAACCCACGTGCGCCGCTTTGACCAAGAAATCTCGGGCATTCGGGGCAAGCTTTGGTCAATGCGACGCACGCTAGTCTCATCAGCGCGCACGCTAGTCCCATTTATCCCGTGAGAAAATGTGTGTTGCACTGGTCTCCGTGAGAGCGAGCGTCTTTGAAATTGCAAACCAGAGCGATGCACACGAGTTATACTCATACTATTTGCCCTAGCTGCATGTACCTTTCGACATTTTCTCCGCACTTAATAAATAATCCGAAAATTAAGCATTAATGATGCAGAAGTAGGGAGAGAGAAGTGGAACTTAGCGGCAAAACCCACCTTGTTGGGTTAATAGGCTATCCGGTCAGCCATAGTGTTAGCCCGCCCATGCACAACGCAGCCTTCGCAAAAATAGGGTTGGACTGGCGCTACGTGCCGCTCCCGGTGCCCACCGAACCATCCACGCGGATTGGCGAAGCGGTGTGCGGCGTGCGCGCGTTGGGCATGAAGGGAGCAAACGTGACCGTGCCACACAAGCAAGCTGTGATGCCCCACTTGGATTCGCTGACGCAAGCGGCACGGGCCATCGGCGCTGTCAACACGATTTCTGTCGGCGATGACGGCACGCTAAACGGCGACAACACCGACGCACCCGGCTTTGTGCGCGATCTGCTTGATCACGGCGTGACGCTGAATGGCAAACGCGTCTTGCTGCTCGGCGCAGGCGGATCCGCACGGGCGGTTGCATACGGGTTGGCCGAGGCTGGCTGCGCCACCGTGACTCTCCTCAATCGTACCCAAGCGCGAGCCAAACAAATTGCTGCGGATATGACGCCCTTCTTTGCAAATTGTCTTTTTGCGTCTGGTTCCATGCCAGATGACATAGCCAAGATTGCCGTCCAAAGTGATATCATAGTCAACAGCACGTCGCTGGGCATGAGCCCCCATGTAGATGGCCTACCGTGGAATGAGTCTGTTGCGTTTCACACGGATCAGGTGGTTTACGATCTGATCTACAGTCCAGCGGAAACGCGTCTGTTGGCAAAGGCCAAAGCCGACGGCGCACAGACGATCAACGGGCTGGGGATGTTGGTCTGGCAGGGCGCGATTGCGTTCGAGTTATGGACGGGGCAACCAGCTCCGATTGATGTGATGAGAGAGGCTAGTGGCCGCTAGGGACAAATCATGAAAATTTTGTTAATAGAACTTAAAGATACATCAACTGGTTGGACCCTTGAGAAAACTGAGTTTGATAGTTTGACACTGCTTGTCGGCGCATCAGGTGTTGGCAAAACGAGAATTTTACGAGTCATTCAGTGGCTAGTTGATGTTGCTGAAGGAAAGTGGTTTAATGGTCTGTCTTGGCGGCTCGAATTCTACTCCAATAAGGGAAATCACTACATCTGGTCTGGTGAGTTTGAAGGTGTTATGACTGTTCGTAAGCCAACTCTTGTGAGTGAGAAAATATATGAAGGTGACAAGTTACTTGTTGATAGAAACCCTCAAAAGACATGGTTTGATGGAAAAGACATAGCTGTAAAGCTAGCGGCAGATAAGAGTGGCCCGCAGAATGAATTCTGCGTCTGCTATGGGAAACCTGTTAAAACAGGTTAAATGCCGTAACTTTAACGTGATTTATCACGTTTTCCGTATCAGGCTGGGAATTCATTCCTAGTTACCCACTAATGCTTGGGGAACGGAACATCCGCTATACAGAGAAGAATCCAAGCGATGTTGGTAAGCACCATTATTTTTCCGCATTGCAGGAGCGTGTTTTGGATGAACCAACGCATCTGCGAGCCTTGCAATCTTTGTTTGAGTTTTGTGATGAGTTACGCTGAACTATCCGATTGGTGCCGCATTTCGATCTCGTAAATCGCGCGAGCTTTGACCGCATCCCCAAAGATGCACAGACCTGCGTTGAAGACAATTAGACTGATTGTGCCTAAGAAGAACCAGTCGCTAAATGAAGTTGCATTTGCCTTGGCCATGATGCTTTCGCCGATTAAACTAATGCCGAAACCGGTGATGGCAAGTCCTATTGGTGCCTTCCAAAACCATTGCTTGTAATATTGCTGTGCTCTACTTGATTTCATTTCATCCCTTTCGTTTGATTTTTCGACATAAATGGGTGCCTTGAACTTAGCCATAAATTTGTGTTAGACTACGTTTACTTCGATTACGTCCTAATCATATAGGTTGGCGTCATAGTATAGCTCCCCAGAAAAGTTTTGTCCCATTCCTGCTTTTGGGAATATGGTACGAAACTTTTCTAGATATGTATTAATTAAGAGACATTCAAACAAAACTCTAACCAAGTGCATACGTAATTCATATACGCTTGGTGCATAATATTTACGAAATCATTCTGAAGATAGTAAGATTTTATAGGAGGTTTTTCTGGATACAAAACAAGCAACGACTACTGAAAACAAAGAAGCTGATAAGAAAGAAATGAATAACAACAATGTAGTAGAGATGGAAACAGAAGGCAGTGTAGCAATCGATAATATTACACTGAACAATCACGATGTCGATTCAGGTGTTGTCGCGCGCCAAATTGTCGATATTATTGACGAAAAGCAGGCCGCCGACATTTTGCTGCTCGATATTGGTGAGCATACATCGATTGCCGATTATTTTATTATTGCCACGATCAACAATCCGCGCCAGGCAAAAGCGATTGAAGATGAGCTAATGCAAAAGCTACGGATCGAGCAAAATATTCGACCATTGAATATGGAAGGCGTTGATGGTCGCGGATCGGGCTGGGCGCTGTTGGATTACGGTGATGTAATTATTCACTTATTTACCGAAGAGGCGCGCGTACGGTTTGATCTTGAAGGACTTTGGGAAAAGGCCACGGTTGTTTTAAAGATGTTTTAGGCCATTCCAAAAATAAAATATACAACATAGATTGCGGCTTTTTACAACAGGCATATTTGTTGATGTCCGTACATGTTTCATTGGGAAGAAATCAAGTAAATGTTGTTTTAATATAGGGTGTTCAACCCGCAAATCATCAAAACATACGTAGAATAGCGGATAGACAGACCGACTTATATCCGATATGCTCGTTTGCGTAGATAACTGATGGTTCTGGGAGGTACACGACTATGACAACGAATTTGAATGCGGACACCATAGATTTCAATCCGATCGCTGGGTGCAAGCCACAGACCTATATTCAAATCAATCATGCTGCCGTAGCTGCTTGTTTATGCGCGCTTGTATTGATTGCCGTATTGCTTTCACCAACAATTTTTAGTGCTTCTTCAACAACAGATGCTGCTGGAAGCCCAACACAAGAGTTTTATAATACTCCTTAAGCTGCTATGATTAAGTAATTAAACGATACTATCGGATAAAGCCCTGCTTTAAACGATGTTCATAATATAAAAAGGCCACCCTACTTAAGTAAGGGTGGCCTTTTTGGTGAAACCTTTTATCCTAAAGCATATTTACCTATACCTCTATAACAGCCTGCATCTCTTGCTTAATAGACGGTTTCGGCGAACTGTTTCCTTTTTTTTGAGAACCCTTCGTGGTAGAATCAGCACCTTTTTTCGACTTCGCACTACCCTTCTTGCTGGATTTCCGATGAGAGACATCTTCTTCCACTTGATCTGCTTGATTCCCTTTCTCATCGGCGCTTTCAATCGTGCGCACCATCATAACATTAGTTGCCCCACGTCCCTTGCCAACAAGACCGGCTGTGAGCACTACTACATCGCCCTCTTTGGCCAATCCGCTCTTGACCGATACCTGAATGGCATCTTCCACAACATCATCTGTGTTGGTTAGCTCCCGCGTAAGAAGCGGATAAGTCCCCCAGTTCAAACAAAGTCGACGCTGCACACGCGGCACAGGCGTCACTGCAATCAACGGCACGCTAGGCCGAAACGCCGAAATGAGCTTGGCCGTATTGCCGCTCATAGTTGGGGCGATAATGGCACCAGCATCTGTTTCGGCCGCGGTTTGAATTGTTGCATGGCAAACAGCACCAGCCGGGGTAAAGACACTTGGCTGATGATAAACAATATCTAAGTTGGCTTCGCGTGCTTCTTCCGTTACCTGCACAATACGCGCCATGGTTTCGACCGACTGCACTGGATACGCACCTGCTGCCGTCTCACCGGACAACATGACCGCGTCGGTCCCATCGAGCACCGCGTTTGCTACATCGCTCGATTCGGCGCGAGTTGGGCGCGGATTGCGGATCATCGAGTCGAGCATCTGCGTTGCCGTGATCACTGGCTTGGCCGCTTTATGACACTTGCTAATAATCATTTTTTGCAACATCGGCACCGATTCGGGCTGCGTTTCGATACCCAGATCGCCACGCGCAACCATAATTCCCTGCGATGCTTCAATAATTGCGTCAATATTGGTAATCGCATCGGGCTTCTCGATCTTCGAAATGACGGGAATCGGATGCTCGCCTGGCATCAAATTTTTAATAATCGACTGTAGCTCATAGACTTCATCCGAGTTGCGCACAAAGCTTAGCGCAATCCAATCGGCAGATTCTTCTACCGCAAAGATAACGTCGGCTCGATCTTTTTCAGTTAGCGCTGGGATGCCCAATGACGCATCAGGCAGATTCATGCCCTTATTATCTTTGAGCACGCCGTCGATAATAACCCTCGTGCGAATCTCTGTCTCCGACTTCTCTTCAACTTCTAGCTCCAGCAGCCCATCATCAAGCAAAATACGCTCGCCGACATTTACAAGCTGTGGTAAATTTTCATACTGAATAGGGATACGTCCAATCACGCCGATAAATTTTTCGGTCGAAAGGACTAGCGTCTCGCCAGCCGTTAGCCGCACGCCACCCATCTGCATCTTGCCAACCCGCAATTTTGGCCCTTGTAGATCGGCTAAGATCGCTACCGGCTTATTCAGCTTGTCCGCTGTTTCGCGGATAAGTGAAATCGTCCGGCGGTGATCTTCGTGCGATCCATGGCTCATATTGATCCGAGCAACATTCATGCCCGTATTGATTAATTGCGTGATTATTTCGGGCGACCAGCTGGCTGGCCCAATTGTACAAACAATTTTAACGCGTAACATAAGTTTATTCCTTTTTAAATTTCATTATTCGTACCATTATAACATAATTCACTTCGTCTGGTAAGCGTTATAAATAAATTTTTGTTAACAGAAAGTTAACATTTATACTCTCGACAGAGGCAATTGCGACATTAGCAATGTGCTTCAGTTGTGATAAAATTAGCTTTTGTATACGGCATCAGCTATTCTATGATGGCACTTATTATATGCAATTATTAACCCGTAAACTTTATCCATTATGCCCTTTCAAGCCTCTGCCCTAAGGCCCAATCCCCCGCAACGCGGACCAATCTTTACTATTTTGGATGCTGCACTATCAGCAGTTGATCCCTATCGCTCCGTTTTAAACGCACTTCGCTGCGACGAACAGCAACTGATTTTGGGTCATGACCCCGAGATCAGACAGTACGATCTGCGTCAATATGAGCGCATTTTCGTGATAGGCGCAGGCAAAGCCGCCACGCCCATGGTGCAAGCCATCGAAACGCTACTCGGCGACCGGATAGACCGCGGACTAGTCGTTACAAAGATAGACCACGGCGGCCCTACGCAGCTTGTCACAATTGTCGAAGCCAGCCATCCTGTTCCCGATGAGCTTGGCGCTGACGCAGGCAAACAAATACTTATGCTGGCCGAGGGTGCAACCGAAAATGATCTCGTCATCACGCTAATTTCTGGAGGCGGATCGGCTCTGCTTGTTGCGCCCGCACTTGGGTTAATGTTAGACGATCTGCAACAGATGACCGACGCGCTGCTGGCCTGTGGCGCAACCATCAACGAGATGAATACGCTGCGCAAACATTGCAGCGCGGTCAAAGGGGGGCAACTGGCGCGTGCCGCCGCCCCAGCAGAACAGATCACGCTTGTGTTGAGCGACGTGGTTGGCAATCCACTAGATGTGATTGCCAGCGGGCCAACCGTGCCAGACACAACAACCTGGCAAGATTCGTGGAATCTAGTAGAAAAGTACGATCTGCTCGAAAAATTGCCTATGGCCATCCTCGGGCGGATCCAAGCGGGGCTGCACGGCAAGGTGCCAGACACCCCCACCGCAGACGACCCGGCGTTTGCCCGCTGCCATACGCTTATCGTTGGCGACAACCGCATTGCCGCGACGGCCGCACGCACCAAAGCTGAAGAAGTAGGCTTTAACACGCTCTTGCTTACCACATTTTTAGAGGGCGAAGCACAAGAAGTTGCTCATTTTGTCGTCTCGCTTGCCAAAGAAATTTTAGAAACAGAGCAACCCGTTACGCGTCCGGCCTGCCTCATTCTGGGCGGCGAAACAACCGTAAAACTGGGCGACGATCCGGGCCTAGGTGGGCGCAATCAAGAGCTGGCATTAGCCGCAGCCATTGCACTGGACAAACTAAACTCAATAGAACGAATAGACGCTAGCGAGCAAGTTATTGTTGTCTCGCTAGCAACGGACGGCACAGACGGCCCGACCGATAGCGCTGGCGGAATTGTCGACACCACCACAGTTCAACGTGGGCGGGACAAAGGTCTAAACGCCGAACATTATTTAATGCTACATGATGCTTATCCCTATCTGGACGCCACCAACGATCTGCTGGTGACGGGGCCAACGCAAACCAATGTAAACGACTTAATCTTTCTGTTTGTCATATGAACCCACTAAAAACGTACCCATCCACCTATGCACAATTCTTACTCTTCCTAGCGCTTACCTTTTTCGTCGCTGGCTGTGGTCCAAGTCGGCAACCGACCCCAACCGCAACGCCTACCAGCGTTTTGCCAACAGTACAAGCCATTTTAGCGCCAAAAATAACCGAGATCCCGGCAACGATGGCCGATGATGCAGTGGCCGAATCAACCGAGAACGGCCCATCCATTGAGCCAACGGAAGCCACAATCACGACCAATCAGTCCGTCGTGACGGTTGGTGATCTGCTCGCAATTGTTGGCGCTGATCCCGATTCGGCCGAATCGGCTAATTCAATGACAGCTGCTGAGTCAAATCCAGTCGAAGCCGAGACACCCGAGCTCGCGCCAACTTCTACCGCTGCACCCACGCCAAATTTGCGTCCGGCGACAGTAGTCCCTGATCTGTCCACAAACGAACCAATCGTGGCTGCAATCATTGCGCCCACCGAAACAGAGACGACTGTACCCATAGTTGAATCCACAACGGCTCCGTCAACCAACGTCCCGACTGCCGTGCCAACTGTTGCCCCGACTGTTGCCCCAACTATAGCACCGATAGCCGCAAGTGATCCTGCGGCGTTGCCAAACCCACCAAATGAACTTGGCGCGGTGCTGGTGCTCGAATACCACCTGATCGAGCCGGGAGAGGACAGTACCTATTCACGCACGCCAGAATCTGTGCTGTCCGATCTCGAATGGCTCTACGCCAACAATTTCTATCCGATCAAATTTCGCGATTTAGCAGAAGGCACGATCGACATTCCTGCGGGCAAATCACCTGTCGTCCTCGCGTTTGACGACTCGTCCATCGGCCAATTTCGTTTTCTAGCAGATGGCACAGTAGATCCCACCTCCGCAATGGGCGTTATTCTGGATTTTGCCGCGAGTCGCGCCGATTTTCCGCCGGTAATTACAGCCTTTCCGCTGTTAGATGTGGATGTACCGTCACGTATTTTGTGGGGGCAGCCAGAGCTTGCCAACCGAAAGTTGCAGATGATTGTGGAGTGGGGGGGCGAGATTGGCAGCCATACGGTAAGCCACGAACGGCTGGATCTTGTGGGGGAAGAGCGAATTCAGTGGCAGTTGGCGAATTCGACCCAGTGGCTGGAAGAGCGGATTGGAAATGGCTACGAAGTGCGGAGCTTGGCGCTGCCGCTTGGTGCCTATCCGCTTAACGAGGCGTTGTTGCGGTCGGGTGAGTCGGAAGGGATATCGTATCGATTTACTGGGGCAGCAGAGGTTGCGGGTGGACCGGCCTTTTCGCCCTTTTCGACCGGGCACGATCCGTATCACATTCGGCGAGCGCAGGCGGTACCCGGCTATATCGACAACATTTTTTCGTTTTTAGCCAATCGACCTTCGTTGAAATATACGTCTGATGGCGATCCGCAAACGATTACGATTCCGAGCGAGGAAACGCTCGATGAAGAGCAACGCGGTACGTTTGAGGAGTCGGCATGGTCTGGATATCGCGTCGTGCGATATGAGCGGGAGTAGCTTTTATATAACAACACTTTGATGACGCGCGGCCGGACCACACTGCAAGTTGACCGCCACCGGCAGGCTGGCAATATGGGTTGGCATCGTTTCGACATGGACCGCCAGCGCGGTCGTAAAGCCGCCAAAACCGTGCGGCCCGATTCCCAGTGCATTGACGCCATCGAGCAATTCGCGTTCAAACGCCGCCACTTGTGGATCCGTGCTGGGCTGGCCGATATGACGCAGTAGTGCCTTCTTCGCCAACATTGGGGCCATATCAAACGTGCCGCCAACGCCCACACCCACGATCACGGGTGGACAGGCGTTTGGCCCTGCGATTTCCACCGTTTTGATCACAAAGTTGCGTACACCCTCTGCGCCTACGGCGGGCGTCAACATCTGCATTCGGCTCATATTTTCCGCGCCGCCGCCTTTGGTCATCACCGTCAGCTTGACCCTATCGCCCATCACCAACTCAACGTGAATCATCGCGGGCGTGTTGTCGCCTGTATTTTCGCGCGCCCACAGCGGATCGCGCACGATAGAGTTGCGCAGATAGCCTGCCTTGTACCCTTGGCGCACCCCTTCATGGATGGCTTCGTTGACGTCGCCACCAATCAGATGAACGTCCTGCCCGACCTGCGCAAAAACGACTGCCGTGCCGGTATCTTGACACATGGGGCGCTGTTCGGTCTGTGCTAGATTGACGTTGAGCAGGATCGTGTCGAGCACATGTTCGCCGATGTTGCCCGACTCACGTTGGCGGCTCTGTTCGAGCGCGTGAACAACATCATCGCCTAGCTTGAAGTTGGCTGTCTGGCAGAGTTGTGAAATTGCATCTGTTATGGTTGAGATGTGGAGTTCGCGAAGCATTGTGATGTTTACGGCTAGCTTTCGTCCGTATCGGTGTCTAGCTAAAAGTGTACCTTCTCAAAGATTGGCGATAGCGTCGGTTGAGTGCTGCGGCCGTATGCATTGTATCCAAACTAAGCGGGTATATTACTGCCCCACATTGAGAAGATACCTAAATATTTATAAAAATCGCAGAGCTTCTAGATTGAAAAAGTCTGGTAATTAGTGACCGGTGAAAATCGAATCAAGCGACAGTTCAAAATTTGGTAGGATTGCTTCACCTGACAATCTTTTCGGGTTCTCTTTGATTTCAACTTGTAGCCCCTCGCGATAAATGTGGACTTGCTGCGTTTCTGGATCGAGCAACCACGCCATGCGTGTACCATTGACGATATACTCTTTCATTTTCGTTTGCAAAAGATCGATTCTGTCACTTGACGAGCGAAGTTAAATTACAAAATCGGGGCAAATCGGCGCGAACTTACCCTTTTCGAAAGCGCATTCTATAGATTAGGAGAAATCCACGACGCATCGGGCGAAAGAATGGCCCCGTTCGGGAGCGTAAACCCAGTCGACGAGTCGAAGACCACACCGTACTTGTCGTTTGAAATCCACCATTGCCAAAGCCGCCCGCCCCGTAATGCTTGCATTGCGACCGCCAGTTATGCTGCCTGCAGATGACATCATCGTAACGACTCCTGTACTTTTTCGCTCGAAGCGTATCTCTGGATTTTGCGCACACAGAGCGAGAAACTCTTCATCTGTGGCGAAAAATGGCTGTAGATTGACTGCTAATGTTTCCATAAAAAAACCCTCGCAAAAGTCTATATCGTGCTCACTAAATGGTATATCAAGTATATCACACCAGCGAGTCTATTTTGAAGCACTTTTTTCTATGCTGGATTTCACCGCAAATTGCTTTTTCCCCTGTTCATAGAGATCTCCGCCGTGGATGTCGTTGGCAACAAAGCATATAAAGTTTTCCACCATCAGCTTTTGGAGCGCTTCGGGGCCGAGCTCGGGCCAGGCGACCACTTCGCTCGCCACAATCGACTGGCTGATCAATGCGCCCGCACCACCAATGGCTGCGAGGTAAATGGCCTTGTGTTGCTGCATGGCCGCACGCACCGTAGCGGATCGATAGCCCTTGCCGACAGTCGCTTTAATACCGAGTGCGAGCAGCGTTGGCGTGTACGAATCAACGCGCCCCGAGGTAGTCGGTCCAGCGGATCCAATCGGTTGGCCGGGCCTGGCGGGCGACGGTCCCATGTAGTAGAGGATCTGCCCGACCGGATCGAAGGGCAGGTCGCGACCCGCGTCGATGAGTTCGATCATGCGTTTGTGTGCGGCGTCGCGGCCGACGTAGATCTGTCCGCTGAGGATGACGCGATCACCGATGGTGAGTGACTCAACATCGGTGATTGTAAGGGGGGCGGATAGGTGATATGTCTGGTTCATGATTGGTTGTGTAAAATTTCATGTTCCTATGGACGGTCGATGGTGGATTGATTGACGCCTGTCAATAACGCGATGATTTTGGTGCCGTGCAAAATTTGTCCATTTTTGACCAAATTGTACAGAGCAAAGAGCATCTTGCCTGTGTAAACTGGATCCAGCGCGATATGGTGGGTCTGCTCGAAGTGGTGAATAAACGCGGTGAGTTCGCTGGTTATTTTCGCATAGCCACCTAGCGCATAATCATGGTTGATCTGCCAGTGGACGGGCAAGTTGGGGGGCAGCAGATCAAGTACGGTTTGCGATAGAAAGTCGATAGAGACTTCCATGTTCCCAGCACGATCCTCTAGTTGGCTCGCCATGGATACATTTTTTGGAGCATGCCGGGGAGGTGATGACCCTGTGACTTTGCTCTTTAACACCGATATCCCCAGAGCTTGTTTCATGGAACCGAGATGGTAGGTGTGCAGTCCGTAAATCAGCCCAGCTAGCGTGCCGCCCGTTCCACAGGGTGTGGCGATCACGTCGTACTCCAGCCCTGTGAGTTGAAGTTCGCGCACAATTTCGCTACACCCATGTATGGCTAACCCGTTGGTGCCGCCTTCTGGCAGAAGATAGAATTCGCCATGTGCGCCCCGCAATTTTTCTAGAAAAGCTGGCTCCATTTTATGGCGATAGGCGGCGCGGCTGACGTAATGCAGAGCCATGCCGTAGGTTTTGGCTTGGGCCAGCACCGGGTTGAGCGGGGAATATTCTTCGCCGCGGATGATGCCGATTGTGCGGATGCCGAAGCGTGCGCCCGCAGCCGCAGTTGCCAGAATGTGATTGGAGTAGGCTCCGCCAAAGGTAAGCAGTTTTGTGTGACCAAGTTCGTGCGCTTTGATGAGGTTGTACTTGAGCTTGCGCCACTTGTTGCCCGAAATGGTGGGGTGGAGCAGATCCTCGCGTTTGAGATAGAGTTGGACCCCTTGTTGATCGAGCCGCGCATCGTGGATCTGCTGGAGCGATGCGGCGTTTGGGACCGTGCGGAAAAATTCTTTAGGATCCTGCGGCATAGGGTCTAGCGGCATAGCTCGTCGATTAGCACAGGCAATTGGGCGATGGCTTCGAGTTGGTGATAGGTGTGTTTGGATTGCTCTTCTTTAGTGGCGATTTCGTGCTGCCAGGTGATTTGATAGGGGATGTGAACGGCTTGCCCACCGATGGCGACAACGGGCAGTATGTCGGATCGGAGCGAGTTGCCGATCATGAGAAAGCGGTCGGCGGACAGATTGTAGCGATCAAGTATGCGCTGGTAGTCGGCTTCGCTTTTGTTGCTCAGGATTTCGACGTGCGTAAAGTAGTCGGCCAATCCCGACTGGGCGATTTTTCGCTCTTGGTCAAAGAGGTCACCTTTGGTAATCAGCATTAATGTGTGAACGTGGCTCAATTCGTGAATCACATGCTGCACGTTGTCGAGTAGCTGGGCGGGCGTTTTAAGCATGGTCTTGCCCACATCTAAGATCGACTGTATTTCGTTGGCCGTGATGCGGCCTTCGGTCAATTCAATTGCGGTTTCGATCATCGAGAGGGTAAAGCCTTTGACGCCGTAGCCAAAGATTTCGAGGTTGCGCGTTTCAGCTGCGTAGAGGCGCTCGTTGATCCAATCGGGGCTGTGATCGGGCAGCAGAAGATCGCGAAATTTGTTCTGTGAGTTGTCGAAGAGATTCATGTTGTGCCACAGCGTGTCGTCCGCATCGAAGGCAATTGCGTCGAACTTCATTTTACTTTCCTTACAACTATGCTAACCAAAAATTTAAGGTACCTGCTCACCTATTCTGCTCACTGCTCACTTTACATCGTCAAGCGGGCCACTAAGAGCCTGAATATTCAGGCTCTTAGTACCTCCTCAGCCATATTTTGAAACGTTACCTTCCGCAAATTCATAAGCGCTACTCTTCTGGAGTCCACGTTGGAGTTGGTTGCGAAAGCGGATTGAAATCGGTCGCTGGCACAGGTGTGTTAACGGGCGTTGGCGTGGCGGGCTCTGCCGAGCGAGATTCCACTGGCGGCGTCCATGTTGCTGAAGGGCGCGGTGTTGGCGTCGGTTTCGAAACCATCACATTCAGCCGACGTTCGTATGCATTGCCCAGCGAATCGCGCACCACCAAGCGCAATGTGTGCGGTCCATCCTGTAAGCTGGTCACATCCCATTGACCCAGCACACCATTGATCTGCGGCACGCCATATGGCCCCGCAATGGGCTGGCTCCACGCTTCGGGCGAATGACTGACGCCATATTGCAGTTCGAAAGATTGGAAGGCGGGCATGTTGGCCGTGCCAATAATCGTCACCACGCCCGACAGGCTTTCGCCACTTTGCGGCTGGCTAAAAGTGAGCTCTGGCCCGATGTCAACGCTGGTTGTGGCGTCGGTTGGCGGTTGTACAATGCCGTTGCGCTCGGCCCATTCGCGATACTCTGGCGGGTACACTTTGAAGACCAAATCCTCGATTGCGTTGCGCGGCGTGGATGCCGTAGCCAGCTTGCCCGTCCTCGTATCTAGCGCTACGTTGCGGTAGAGATCATACTCCATTGATTGAGGTGGACGATTATAGTCGAAATATTGTTGCGTGCGTTTGGGGCAAGCTGGGCTGGGCGATGCGCCTGTGTCGGTACAGACTTCAAATTGGTTGGCCCCTTGTGGCGGCTCGAAATTAAGAATCGGCTCGCCTGCCAGCGCGGTTTGCATAAAGCGTTGCCAGATCGGCGCGGCCCCGCTGGCTCCCGATAAATCATCCATGGGCGAATTGTCGGTATTGCCCACCCATACGCCCGTGACCAACTGTGGTGTGTAGCCGATTGTCAGCACGTCGCGGATATCATTCGTGGTGCCAGTCTTGGCCGCAGCGGGTCGAACGCGGCCATCTTCCGTGGTTAGCACAAGGGACGATTGCGCACCAAAGACCGGCGCGCGCGCTTCGTTGTCGCTGAGCATATCCGTAATCAAAAATGCATCGACCGGGTCGATCACCTGCTGTCCGGTGTTAAATGCCGCCGCGCCACAGGGTTTTTCCGTTCCAAGTTGGCAGATGACCTCGCCGTCACTTTTGGCGATTTGCACAATGCTGATCGGCGCGATCCGTTTACCGCCATTGGCAAACGCCGCAAACGCCCCCGTCATTTCGATTAGCGGTACCTCGCCGCTGCCCAAACTTAAGCTTGCGCCATAATCGGGCCGCGTAAGCGTGGTAATGCCAAGTCGACTGGCGAGATCAATAAAGGTAGGGATGCCGACTTCATTCATCGCGCGTACGGCTGGAATATTGTAGCTGCTGGCAAGCGCGGTGCGCACCGTCACCATGCCGTGCTCGCGCTTATCGTAATTTGTAGGGCGATAGGGCGGGTTATTGCCATCGGGGAATTCCTCTTCGATGTCGGCAATCAGCGTGCCGGGCGTCCACCGTTCGCGCACGTCAACATTAGGATTTTCGAATGCGCTCAAATAGACAAGCGGCTTGATTGAGCTACCCGGTTGGCGCGGCGTCAGCGCCATATTGACCTGCCCCGAGATTTCTACGCTGTCAAAGTCTGCGCTGCCCACCAACGCCAAAATTTCGCCCGTAGTGGGGTCAAGCGCGACGAGCGCGCCATTCGAGGCGTTGCGTGGCGCAAGGCTGCCGACATGCTCGCTCACTGCTAGTTCGGCTTCGGCCTGCAACGCTGGATCCAGCGTGGTATGAACCGTTAGCCCCGTGTTGTAAAGCGTCTCTGTCCCAAGAAAGGGTTCGAGCTGTTGACGTACGTAAATGGTAAAGTGGGGCGATTTTAGATCATAGCTTATTGGTTTGAGCTTATACTCTTCAAGCCATGCTTCGTCGGCTTCTTCTTTGGTAATAAACCCAGCTTTTACCATAAGCGACAGAACAACCCCTTGGCGCTTTTTGGCTATATTATCTTCGCCTTCGCCGCCCGATGGATATGGATCATAGATGGCTGGCAGTTGAGGCAGCCCTGCAAGTAGCGCTGATTCGGCCAACGTAAGCTCCGATACATCTTTGCCGAAGTACGTATCGGCCGCGGCGGCAGCGCCATAGGAAAGATGGCCATAATAGACTTCATTTAGATAAAAGCCCAGAATTTCTTCTTTAGTGTATCTGTAACTGACTTCGGCAGAAAGAATGGCTTCGCGTACCTTACGCGAAAGAGTCTGTTCAGGCGACAGAAAAGCTATTTTCACAAGTTGCTGGGGGATCGTCGACGCGCCCGATACGATATTGCGTTCGCGCACGGCATAATAGAGCGCGCGGATCAGCGCCACCGGATCAACGCCACGATGTTCGTAGAAATTGGCATCCTCGGTCGCAACCGTGGCGTTTTGCAGATGGATGGCAATGCGGTCGAGCGGCACTTCGAGCCGCTTGCCCTCATTGCTGCCGAACGCTTCGTTGAGTAGATTGCCGTTGCGGTCGAGGATGCGTGTGCTTTGAAACTGACTGCGACTTGACTCAAGTTCATCGGCTGGCGGCAGATCCTGTGTCGTCCTAATCACTGCGTAGGCGATCAGCAGCGCGCCGAAGCTCAATGCAAGGAAGGCAATAAAGCCGAAGAAACCGCTAATGAATCCACGCAGCAACCCACCCGATTCGGAACCAGATCCTTGCGAGGTGCGTCCTTTTGCTCGACGTTGATTTGCGCTTATCCTTCGGCGCTTTGGTATTTGAGGTTCATAATTAGACATACTATCTATTATACTCAACTTATTGACTTACTCTAAAATGGGCGACTAAGGCCATTCCAAAAAATAGAATATATAGCATGGCCGTAAGCTAAACCAGAAAAACCGCTGAAATCCGTATAACTATTTTTCTGGTTTAGCCTAATACTTTGTTCAGCTATCCGTTAACCATGGTTAACTCGCCTTTAAATCACTGTTTAAGATTTGCTTTACTGCTACAGATTCATTTTCCATAAGAATGGGCAAAATTGGCAGTTGAATCTGCTTTGTCGCTATGTTACTCTAAAAGTGTACAACGCTTTATCCGTTTAATATGTTCGTAATAATTTAAATCTACAAATCAATAGAGTTGTTCCTTAGTAAGCTTCTCCCTTGTGTTTACAAAGAATTTTTGCAATGAATTTCTTATTTGGAAACAACTCTAATCTATTCTGCCCAGAACAAAGAGAAACTTTCATGAACTTTCAGACCCAATTTAGAAGCATCCCACTTACAACAGTTGCCCTTACGCTGGGCCTTTTCTTGCTGCTGGCCGGCTGTACCGTCGCAACAGCACCTAGCTCGACCGACGGATCGACTGCTGCATCTAGCGCCGAACAAAATTCTGGCGAGCCACTAGTTATCTATTCCGGCCGCAACGAAAATTTGGTCGCACCGTTAATTGAACAATTTTCAGCCGCGACCGGCATTGAAACCGAGGTGCGTTACGGCGGCACAGCCGAATTAGCCACGGTTATCTTAGAAGAGGGAGAAAATTCGCCAGCGGATCTATTCTTCGGCCAAGATGCAGGCGCGCTTGGTGCATTATCAAAAGCAGGCCGCTGTGCAGCCCTGCCCAACTCTATCCTTGGCGCAGTGGATCCACGTTTTATCAGCCCCGACGGTACGTGGATAGGGGTAAGCGGTCGCGCACGCACGCTAGTCTACAACACTGATGAGTTGACCGAAGCTGATCTGCCCGCCAGTATTCTAGACTTGACCGAACCGCAGTGGAAAGGTCGTGTCGGCTGGGCACCAACCAATGGCAGCTTCCAAGCCTTTGTCACGGCTATGCGCGTCAACCTTGGTGAAGAAGCCACGCGCGAATGGTTAATAGGCATGGTAGAAAACGATGTTCAGATTTACCCAAAGAACACACCCATTGTGGAAGCTACCGGTGCAGGTGAGATATCGGTTGGTTTAGTTAATCACTACTATTTATATCGGTTCTTGGCAGAAGATCCAGACTTCTCTGCGGATAATTATCATTTTCCTGCTGGTGATGTAGGCTCTATGATCAATATTGCAGGCGCGTGCGTCGTGGATTCTGCTTTACAGACAGATGCCGCGCTTGAATTTTTGACCTACTTAGTATCGGATGAGGCGCAACAATACTTCGCCTCAGAAACAAATGAATACCCGCTTGCAGGTGGTGATGTTGTCATCAACGAACAAATAAAGCCACTAGTCGAGATCGATACGCCAGCATTTGATTTGGGCGATATCGATGATCTCAGCGGTACTATCGAGCTGTTAACCAATGTTGGGGCATTTGATTAGGTTCTATAAAAAAAGCCCGCTGGTATAGTTTCCAGCGGGCTTTTTTTATAGAACTTGTTTTTGATTAGGCCACTACTTCTACCCCGGTTGGGGAAACCGAATCCGCACACAGCGGAACCGATGCTGTAAAAGTGCTGCGAACTGCCACATTTGAACTGAAAAATGTAGCTAGATCTCGCGGTAGCCCATGCCAATATCGATCCGCATACTGTTCCTTGATATAGGTGAGAAACTGCTCATAATAAGCAATGGGGTACTCTTCTATCCCTACTTCATCATTACCAAAGCTCATATAGTCGGGGTGCGTCACCACGTTAACCATGCCACCATGTTCCGCGATCCAGTCGACTTTACGCTTCCACAAATCGATATTTTTTTGTTGCATAATCACAAAACTCTGAAAATCTTGTGGCAGCGTATATGGTAATTCCACATAGCCCGAATGACTTAAATGCTCTTCATTTGGATACTCAACATGATCGATCCACTTGGGGAAAATTGTCGCCAAATTGGTTGGTTGTGGTTCAAACGGATCCGTATCGAAGGTAGATGAATCATATAAAATCTCTAGTGCATAGTTCCAATCTAGCTTATGGTGGCTGGCTGGTGACGTAAATCCAACCGCATTCCACTCACTTAAATAGTGATTAATTTTTTGTGCCCGCTTTTTGAATATATCTGGTGAGCGATAAAGCTTTCCATCATGTTTAAGGCCGTGAACCCCTATCTCAAACCCCTCATTGACCATATCGGTCCGTAAGGTTTTACAGACTTTATATCTCTCTGGAACAAAGTAAAAAGCAGAACGAAATCCCAACTGTTTTTCGACCAGCATTAACTCTCTTGATCGATCGTGGCCTTTTTGGGACTCGACATCGTGCCGCAGAATCACGGCAAATTGTTTCTGATCGGGCCAGCCTTGCCAGTAGATTGGTGGCTCTGTTGATGATGCCAGAATAGGCCATTCATTTATGGCTTTCTGCAATTTTTTATGAGCTAGCCATTTACGTAATTCGAGTTGCGTTTTTCGGGGAATAACGGGTTTTAGCAGGTAAAACAGGTTTATCATTGAGCATGAAATTGTCATTGGTATTCACAGAACGGGTAGTAAAATGGGTTTCATGGTGGAGACTTAATTATACCAATATTTTAGCTGAAAAATATTTCAAATAAATTACAAATGTTTTTGAAACCATTCAGTAAAGAGAAGGTAAACCTAAGGGGTTTGTTATATATTATGTACCTTTTTAATATCCTGTGGCAGATAGCGCAGGCTGAGCTTCACACGCAGTACAAATAGTCGTTTTATATCGAGCACTTCGCCGAAGTGAAGCCAACGCAGGTCATCCCGATGCAATATCTCAAAGAGCCATTTTATAAGGAATATCTCTCATGAATAATGAAACTAATGACGTTAAACCAAACCATCATACTTTTCCGCAGGCATTGCGCGCTTTGTTTACTTATCCAGAAAAATTTCGTACTACATTTCAAAGAACAGAAGTGACTTCGATCAACTTTACCATTCATCCAATGGTCGCCGCCGCGACAGCGGGACAAAACCTATCTAGAAAACTATATGTGCTGGCGCTTTGTTCTATCATTGCGGTGGCTGGCTGTAGCGCGGCAAGCCAATCTTCAACTCAAACAACTGCTGAGGATCCCGCACCGATCGAACAAAGTTTAGAAGAGACAGAAAGTACGAGCGAGGTTGATGCAACTGATTCGGCTGAGGAACTTAACAGACTCAAAGTAGAGGCGCTGACCACCTACGCCGAAATTGTTTACGCCAGCTATGTCGACTCTGCGGATCTTGCGACCAAATTGCAAGACGCAATTAACGAATTTGTAGCCAATCCATCGCCCGAAACGCATCAACTAGCCAAAGATGCATGGCTTGCTGCGCAGGAACCATATGGTCAAACCGAGGCTTATCGCTTCTATGGTGGTCCAATCGATGATGAAAACGGGCCCGAGGGATTGATGAATGCTTGGCCGCTAGATGAAGCTTATATAGATTACGTACAGGGCGCAGAAGAATCTGGTATAATCAACAACATTGACGCATATCCAACCATCGATGTTGACCTACTGATTTCGTTAAATGAGATTGGCTCCGAAAAGAATATCAGCACCGGCTATCATGCGATTGAATTTCTGTTGTGGGGCCAAGATTTTAGTGATAGTGGGCCAGGGGAACGCAAATACACGGATTATGTTGTAGATGGCGGAACCGCACTCCACGCAGAACGACGTGGACAGTATCTCTCTGCTTTGGCCGAATTGCTTGTGGACAATCTGAATTTTCTTGTGGACGAGTGGGCTTCAAATCAATCGGATAATTATCGAGCCCAGCTTTTGGCTACTGATCCAAATAAGGCGCTGCAATTGGTCTTGACCGGCATCGGCGTTCTGAGCCGATCCGAGCTAGCGGGCGAACGAATGTTTACGGCTTACGACAACCAAGATCGCGAAGATGAACACTCCTGTTTTAGCGACAACACACATCGCGATATTGTGACTAACGCACTAGGCATCCGCAACGTTTATCTTGGCACTTATACACGCCCCAACGGCGAGATTGTTTCTGGACCATCTATTGCAAACGTAGTCGAACAACTGGCACCCGATCTCAATGCGAATATGATTGCACTCTCCGATGAAATTATGGCTCAGGTAAACAATTTGTCGATCCCATTTGAACAGGCCATCATTAACCCTAATGATCGCACCGCCGTGCTCGAAACGGTCTTTACACTACAGGATCAAGGGGACAAAATTGCAGAGATTGGCTCCCTCTTTGGTTTATCAATTAATACTGCTTTACCCGATTAGATTAGGGTAGAAATTAGGTGAACATCTTTTGAAACGCGCTTTTTGGGGTGGCGCACTTATTTTGCTCTGCATCATTTTTGTTGCCACCCTTTTAAATCAAATAAACGCAACTGTATCTGCGCCGGAATTGACTCAAGTCGACATGCCAGCGGAAGCTGAACCATCCTACCGCGATGAGCGAATCCCCGAAGCAGATGAAGCACTTTCCGCTGGGCAATTGACCATTTTTAATGAATCGGTCAATGCTTTTGGTCAACCCGTTCCGGGACTAAATAGAATGGATGGCCTTTTCTTCTTTGTTGGCAACTCCTTCTTTAACCAGAACTGGGTGACAGCGCCTTCTTCCACCGCCGCGCGTGATGGATTGGGTCCACACTTTGTGGCACGCTCATGCTCGGGCTGTCATCTAAGGGATGGACGCGGTCGACCGCCAGTGGTTGATGGCGAGAAAGCAACCGGCTTTTTGGTTCAGCTAAGCATCCCCGGCGTTGATGCCCTTGGCGCACCGCTTGCCGAGCCATCCTACGGCCGCCAGTTCCAAGATAGCGCCATTCAAAACGTAGCCACCGAAGGAAGGGTTCAGATTTCATATACCGAAAGCGAAGGATCCTTTGCCGACGGTGAGCGCTATACGCTGCGCACGCCAACTGTTGAATTGATTGATCTTGCATATGGTCCATTGGCCGAAACGGTGCAGCTTTCGCCACGCGTTGGCAGCCAAATAATCGGTCTTGGGTTGCTCGAAGCAATCTCCGAAGAGACGCTGCTTGCCAATGCGGATCCGGATGATCTAGATGGCGACGGGATTTCTGGCCGCCCAAATTATGTGTGGGATCTACTAGCAGAAGAGGCAGCTATCGGGCGTTTCGGTTGGAAGGCCAATCAGCCAAACTTAATCCAGCAGGTTGCATCTGCCTTCTCTGCCGATATGGGGATTACCACTGAATTATTCCCCTTGCCCGATTGTACCTCAGTTCAGGCCAAGTGCCTTGCTGCGCCACATGGTGGTGCTCCAGAGATTGATGAGGACGATCTACAAAAGGTTGTGCTCTACACAAGTACGCTGGCTGTACCCGCTCGCCGCAATTGGCAGGATCAAGAGGTGCTACATGGGAAGCAGATCTTTTCGGATATTGGGTGCGCTTCGTGCCATCTGCCATCCATAACAACCGGCGAGCATCCCCGTTTTGCCGAACTTTCAAACCAGACGATTCGGCCCTATACGGATCTGCTGCTGCATGATATGGGGCCAGGGTTAGCCGATGATCGACCGCACTTTGAGGCAAGCGGCAGCGAATGGCGCACCCCGCCACTTTGGGGAATTGGGCTGATTGAACCGATTAACAAACATACTTATTTTTTGCACGATGGGCGCGCTCGTTCGTTGCTGGAGGCGATTTTGTGGCATGGCGGCGAAGCTGAATCATCTAAGGATGCTGTGCTAGAATTAGACAAAGCAGAACGCAATGCTTTGATTAAGTTTTTGGAATCGCTGTAGTACATAATTATACAAATCATAGAGAGGCAGATGAGCAAAAAATCAAAATTACAAAAAAATAGCGTTTGTCCACACAAAAGATTGCAGTGGCTAATTTTTTTGCTTTTACTTGCTATTCCCTTTACCGCGTGCAGCTCGCAACCCGATTCTGCCGATCCCACCGCGGTGACTTTATCTACGACCCCGCCACAAGCCGAAGATGAAGACCGGATCGCAACCGAGGCTATTAGCGATACTATTGACGAGGCTGCTGAGGCAGATACGCCCGTGGACGATGGCTTTGATCGTGTGGGCATGATCAAAAACATCCTCACCAATGTCGTTTTGCCGCTGCACGAAACGTTTGAAGCCGATGCGCTGCTGTTAAAGGATGCCCTTGCTGCATTCGATGCGGATCCAACCGCGGAAACATTAGCAACGGCGCAGCAGGCATGGCGCGACGCATCCGATGCGTGGGCTGGCTGCCAACTTTTTAGTACGCAAGAGTCTGTGCTGATACAGAACCAGATCAGCAAATGGCCCGTAAATGTTGAGTTTGTCGAAAAATTTATTGGCGCAGAGGATCAATTAAACGCGCTTTTTGTGGCATCGATTGGGTCCTCGTCAAAAGGGCTGCCCGCTATCGAATATCTGCTCTTTGACCTGAAAAACCAAAACGAACGCGTGCTCGACACGTTCACAGATGGTGCCACAGGCCCGCGTCGCCGCGCGTTTCTAGTCGCGCTGGGAGACCATTTGCACGAAATGTCAATCGACGCCAAAACATTCTGGGCATTGACCCCAAATGATGAGGGCAAACTGAGCGTAATAGGTCAACTGATGGCCGACGCAGAGCAGGACGGCAATGCAATCCCTCTGTTGCAGATCGTGATGAATGGCGTCAGCGAGCAGCTAGAAGATATCCTCAACATGAACTTGCGCGGCGTGGTCAATGCGGAGTTGGGAATGCCCATCGCGGTAGAAGCGCCTTATAGTAACTACTCGCTTTCGCACATTGCGCACTATATCGAGGCATTCGAATTGGTTTATACTGGCGGCCTAAACGATGAAGCTCTTGGGCTTGACGATTATCTGCGTTTTTTACAAATTGATTATGATGCCGAACTGATGTCGTCGCACATTCAAACACCCACGCCCGATGACGTGGGCAAGCCACTCGCAGATATTATTCACACACGCATTGATCAAGTATTGGCCGAACTGGAAAAGGTGGACGAACCACTGGCGAACTCAATTGTCGAATCGCCGCAAACGGTCACAGACGCGTATGAAGCGGCATTGCGTTTACTGATCTTGGTGCGCGTCGATATGGTCAACAACTTTGGCGTCACGTTGACCTTTAACGATGGCGACTAGGATGGATGGGCCGAGCGCTGCACTGCACAAGCCAGTCGACAGGCACCGCCGCCGATATCTTTCGTTCCTTTTTTCCAAAATTAGCATTCTGCCGCTGGTGGTCTTTCGCATTGCCTTTGGGCTGATGATGCTGGCCGGCACGATTCGCTTCGCCGCCAGCGGCTGGATTCACGAGCTTTATGGTGCGCCCGACTTTCACTTTACCTACTATGGCCTCGGCTGGATCCGCCCGCTGCCGCCGCTGGGTATGGCTGCGCTATTTGGGCTGATGGGCCTGTGCGCGCTAGGCGTGGCTTTGGGATTGCGCTATCGGCTCAGCATTCTTGGCTTTTTTCTGCTCTTTACCTACGTCGAATTGATCGACAAGAGCTATTATCTGAACCACTATTATTTGGTTTCGATCCTCAGCTTTTTACTGATTTTTCTGCCCACCGAGCGCAACTTTTCGATTGACGCTTGGCGAAACCCGACCCTGCAGGTCACAACCGTCCCCGCGTGGACGATTTGGGCGTTGCGGTTGCAGGTTGGGCTTGTTTACTTTTATGCGGGCATCGCCAAACTGAAAACCGATTGGCTGCTGCATGCGCTGCCGCTCAAATTGTGGCTGCCCGCCAACGTCAATTTCCCACTGATTGGCTCTCTATTCGATACGGAGTGGATGGCCTATTTGATGAGTTGGGGAGGTGCTGCGTTTGATCTCTCGATCCCGTTTCTGCTGCTGTGGCGACGGACGCGGCCGCTGGCGTTTCTATTGGTCGTTGTTTTTCACAGCATGACATGGCTCTTGTTTCCCATCGGCATCTTTCCGTGGCTGATGATTGCGTCTGCGCTGATCTTTTTCGAGTGGGGGCGTGTGAGTGGGAGACGCGAGTATGTGGCTACGTGGTTTCGTCGCCCGAAGTTTTACCCTCTCCTGCCCTCCCACTTTATGCCCTCTAGGGTAAAACGAGGGGAGGAACAGATTTGGGATGCACAATCATGCCGGATACCCCCTATCAATTCCGAACCCGTGTCAGTCCCCTCCCGAATCTGGGGAGGGCCAGGGTGGGGTAAAAACAGGGCCATCCCCATCCTTACCCTTTTCTTCCTGATCCAACTCCTCCTCCCGCTGCGCCACCACCTCTACCCCGGCAACGTTTTGTGGACGGAGGAAGGCTTCCGCTTTGCGTGGCACGTGATGGTTTACGAGAAGACAGGGTACGCCATTTTTCATATCACCGAGCCACAATCTGACCGCACGATTACGGTTTTCCCCAGCGATATTCTTACGCCCAAGCAGCAGGAGCAGATGGCGATCCAGCCGGATATGATTGTACAATTTGCGCGTGAGTTAGCGCGCCGCTATGCGGATCAGATGGGCGTTGCGCCCGAAACGCTGCAAGTACGCGCCGAAGCCTATGTGAGCTTGAACGGACGGTCAAGTCAATTGCTGGTAGATCCACTGGTTGATTTGACAGAGGTTGATTTGATGAAAGTATGGAGTGGGTTGGGGCCAAAAGCGTGGATAGTTGATTAGATGCGATTATATTGTACTCAGCCGTATGGGTAGGCAGGCCACGGCATCACCGCTATCGCACCTGAGTGTATAGTGCTAATTTCGGTAAAGATGTTGATGGTTCTCAGATTTGCTGCCACATGCTGAACTAGATAGATATTGCCTTGGTGGGTGACAGTATTGCTAGTAACTTTGGATGATAGATTTGCCGCCGTAAGGCCGCATCTAAGAACAGTCACGGCAAAAGGAACATGTAGGCGGGGCAATGGCAATAAATGGCCGGTCGCCAGATAGTCAATTTTTCGCAATCTGCGGGCGCGGCGTTGAGGATGAAAGGCTTTTTGTTGCCCGCTTGGGTCTGGATGAATGAGTGGTTATCAAAGGTTTCGCTACCCGAACTTAGATTCACTGCCCATGCGGATCAAGGTTGGTATGATTTGGGTAACCAATCAGATTGCCTGTGGCGAATCAATTGATACAGGTAGTCAAAAGCTATCTTGAAGGGCAAATGGCCTTGACTCTAGGTAACCATTCAGCCTTCCCTTAGTTTCGATACACCCACAAACAGCAGTGGGCACTCAACTAGCGGGAGGGGCTGAGTGGTTACGACTCTTTTATCGTCCCGAAATATGAACAAATTTGATCAGCTCTCCACGCCCCCATCCCAGCTCTTTCCAATCAGATAGATCAAATCGCAGGTGAGCAAGCGTGCCGGTTGCCATAAAGTGGTTGATGCGATCTGTTTCCGGTTTACAGAGTTTAGCAACCAGCTCCTCGACACCTGGATTATGCCCGATAAGCACGACATGTTCTGCACCGAGTAATGCATTTTGAATGAGTGTGCGCAGCGTTATTGCATTAGCAAGATACGCCTCTTCTAACCAAACTGGACTGGGCCATTCTGTCTCAAGGTGTTTGCTGCTCTGTTCGCACAGAACCATGGCTGTTTGGCGCGTTCTCTGTGCCGCGGAGCAGAGTATCTGATCAACCATCGGCGTAAGATCCATCAGATGGCGTGCGGTTTGTTCGGCGTCGGCTAGGCCACGCGCGGTAAGCGTACGATCATAATCACGTTGAGACAGTCTTGCGTGATTGGCTTGTGCATGGCGGATAATTGAGAGATATTTCATCCTGTTTTTGCTGTCCGTATTTTTTGGTTACGTCTATATTTTGGCAAGTAGGCACGAGTGTTTTGGGGAAATATGGATAACTGTATTAATGTGAGTTTCGAATGTTGTATAGACTATCAATTATCAATGACATAAGTCAATATCTCAGCGGCACCTTGCGGGATTGACGCATAAAAGGGTACACAAAAGGTAACCCTTTAGTTGCCCCTTTGGTTTCGATACACCCACAAGTTGCCGTAGTACTCAACCGGCTGGGGACTGAACGGTTACCACAAATGTGACATAGAGTTGTCACGTTTATGACTGTTGACATTTATCTTCGTTCTGGTACACTGTTGTCACGTCATACCCTATGACGTATTAATTCTCAACATCGACCCGTTGCGGTTTACAATTCATTTAGGAGTGTCTATAAAGAAAAATTAAAGATGTGGAGAGAGAGCGCATGGCCCGTAATAAGTGCGTGCATATAATTTTTACACTTCGCAGCCGCACAATATAACATTTTTACTTTAAGGTATACACTTGAGGAAAAATGTTACTCTATGGTGCTGCTAGGTATATATGCTCTTCGGGTGACGAGGAAGGGGTTCTTGGCAGCGATGTCAGGCTAACTATAGATTGTACGCTACTAGATTATAGTCTATGGAAAAATCGAGAGATCAGCGGATGCCCCTAGGTCGATTCCACCGACCTAATCCAAAGTCAAACTTACTTCGACTTTGGTTATATCTTTCCTAAATTGTATGAACAAGCAGATGCTTAAAGCTTCCGGGTAACTGGCAGTACAGCAAGTATCAAGCAGTGGATATGCAGCGTAAGCCATCATGTATGAGGCGCGCAATAAGCTATGTGGAGAAATCAACTTCTCTGCCTCTATTTGCGTTCGCCGATATTATTTGCATGGGATTATTTGATAGCGGCATACGGCCTTCGCTTATGTTTATTTATGAGCGAATATTATATCTTCTCAATATTCTGAGGCGCAAATAGAGCAGGCTGAGCTTTGCACACAGTGCCAATGGTCGAAGCCAAGCGATCATCTCTGCTTATTGAGTAGATATCGAATATCTTCATTTTATCTGCTTAATACATTCGCTCATCGGGCAGACGCGAGTACGTTAGAATCTTTAACAGACGGCAAATTTTGTCAGATGGGCCATACAAAATTAGGAATTTTACATATGTGTGGAATCGTTGGATATATCGGTAAACGTGAAGCAGCACCAATCGTGTTGCATGGATTACAACAGCTAGAATATCGCGGATATGACTCGGCTGGCATGGCGGTTGTTGACGCAGACGGTGCGCTAAATGTTCGCCGCGAAGAAGGAAAATTAAACAACCTTGCTGCGTTACTCGAGGCCCAACCGCTTAGTGGGCATATCGGCATCGGTCATACTCGTTGGGCGACGCATGGGCCACCCGTGCAGCGCAACGCGCACCCACATCGCTCCCCCGACGGCGAAATCGTCGTTGTCCAAAACGGTATTGTGGAGAACTTCTTGGCGCTGCGTGAGCAACTCCAAGCGGATGGCTATGAGTTTACGAGCGACACCGATACCGAGGTAATCGTGCATTTGATCCATCGTCACTACCAAAATGGCGCGGATGGTGACCTATTTAAAGCGGTGCAGAGTGCCGTGCATGAATTAGAAGGACCAAGCGCAATCGTTGCCATGACCAAACAGCGGCCGGATCTGCTCGTTGCTGCCCGTCTCGGTAATGCTGGCGGCGTTGCTATCGGTCAGGGTGATGGCGAAATGTTTATTGCCAGCGACATTCCTGCAATTTTGCGCCACACCCGAACCATGGCCTTTCTCGAAAGTCGACAAATGGCGGCTATTACAATGGATGGTGTTGAGTATTTTGATTTCGACGGCAATCCACTGCAAGTAGACAATTTAGAAATTGATTGGGATTCAGACTCTGCTGATAAAGGCACATTTACGCATTATATGGAGAAAGAGATCTACGAGCAGGGGCGTAGCTTAACCGATACACTGCGTGGTCGGTTTGATTTTGAGGAAGCCCGCGTTATCTTAGATTCTCTGAATATAGACAGCGCAAGAGCCAAATCATTCAGTAAAGTCACAATTGTTGCTTGCGGTACAAGCTACTATTCGGCACAAGTTGGAAAATTCTTTATCGAAAAGCTGGCGCGTATTCCGGTGGAAGTCGATTATGCCAGTGAGTTCCGCTACCGTAATCCGATTGTCGAACCGAGTCACTTAGTTGTAGCCATCACGCAGAGCGGCGAGACAGTGGATACATTGGCTGCGCTTGAAGAGGCGCGCGACGGCGGTGCAATGACGGTGGCAATTGTCAACGCGATTGGCAGCCAAGCGGCACGTGTCTGCGACGGCATGATCTACATGCAGGCTGGCCCCGAGATCGGTGTTGCCAGCACCAAAGCCTTTACCGCATCGTTAGTAGACCTTTTGTTGCTGGCAATTTATCTAGGTCAAGAGCGCGAGACGATATCGCTCGATGATCGTCATGCGCTAATTCAAGATCTTTCAACACTGCCTGGATTGGCTGGCGAATTATTAGAAATGGCCAACACGACCACAATCTATAAAGATTTGGCCGAGCGCTTTTACAAATATCACAACTTCTTATTCCTTGGGCGCGGCATCAACTACCCGATTGCATTAGAAGGTGCGCTCAAACTCAAAGAGATTAGCTACATTCATGCTGAAGGCTATCCCGCTGGCGAGATGAAACATGGCCCGATCGCGCTGATCGATGAGAATATGCCAACGGTCGTGATCGCACCGCGCGATAGCGTTTACGAAAAGATGACCAGCCAAATCGAGCAAGTAAAGGCACGTAGCGGAATTGTGTTAGCTGTTGCTGAAGCGGATGACACATATATTCAGAATGTAGCAGATCACGTCATGCCAATTCCAGCCACTCACGAACTACTATCGCCAATCTTGGCCGTGATCCCGTTACAGATTTTGGCGTACGAAATTGCAAATCGTCGCGGCGAGGATGTTGATCAACCACGTAATCTGGCCAAAAGTGTCACGGTAGAATAAGAATAGCTAACAAGCATATTCCTATAGAACAAAAAGTGCGCATCCGATTTAGATGCGCACTTTTTGTTCTATAACCTATAAACGTAAAAAGGCTGCCTTCAGGCAGCCTTTTTACACCCAATCACCCAAAAGGAGAAAACTAAAAAACACCCAAAAAAAGGAGAAACAACGAGAGAACATTAAAGGAGAGGAGAAATGTTCTCTCACTAAGTTAATCGCAGATATTCGGTGTATCCTTCGAGCAAAACAAAAATTTTAAAAATAGGTATGATCTGCTTATTCGCCAATAAGAAAAGAGCCGCCCGAAGGCAGCTCTTTTCACCCAATCACCCAAAAGGAGAAAACTAAAAACACCCAAAAAAGGAGAAACAACGAGAGAGCATCATTCACACATTTGGAGAAATAATGTGAATTGTAGGAGAGGAGAAATGCTCGCTCACTAAGTTAATCGCTACAAATTTAGTTTTCCTTCGCATGATTGAAAATTAATTGTATTTAGACGAAATTGTATACAAACTTGTAGACAAATCCTACCAAGACCCTACATTTTCCATGCTTTCCCATGGCTCTTGAATCGGTAGTGCGTCACCATCTTGTAGAATCTCGACTGAATGGCCATCCGGCGACTTAACAAAGGCCATCTTGCCATCGCGCGGTGGCCGATTAATCGTGACGCCTTGCTTCTGTAAATTTTCACAATATTCATAAATATTGTCTACCGCATAAGCTAGGTGGCCAAAAAATCTACCCGTTTCATACGGTTCCGTCTCATCCCAATTGTAGGTCAACTCCAGTGGTGGATCATCTGGACTGGCAGCCAAAAATATATTTGTATACCGTCCTTTTTCGCTTTCGCTTCGACGAGTTTCTTGCAACCCAAGCTTGTTAACATAGAAGTCAAGGGCTTTATCCAAGTCAAGTACTCGCACCATTGTATGAAGATATTTCATTTTTGCTCCTTCCGTGTGAAAATGTTGTGTAGTTTCTTAGAAAAATAGAACTTCATACTTTTCTAATAGGCCATTCCGAAAAATAAAATATATAGTGTGGCCGTAAGCTACTCTAGAAAATCGCTAGAATCTATATAATTATTTTTTCTGACTTAGCCATAAACCATATTATACCGCATCTTCTCACTCAAGAAACTATTTATCACCATATCGGCTTACGACAAATTTAGGAGAAATAAAATGGAAAGTAAATCTAACTTATTGGTTCACCAAATGAGTATCGGACCAGCAGACAATTTTATCTACCTCATCGGCGATACCGAAACCAAAGAGATGGCGTCAGTCGATCCAGCTTGGGATGTCCCCTTTATTTTAGCCGAAGCAGAACGACTTGGCTACACAATTACGTCTGTTTTGTTAACGCACGGTCACGGCGATCATACAAATGGATTGACCGAACTGCTCGAAAGCCATCCTGTGCCGGTCTATATTTCACGCAACGAAGCTGCACAATTTCGGCCCGACGTAGATGGGATGATCGATTTGGATGATGGTGACAGCGTGACCCTTGGCTCGCTTATTTTACAGGTGATCCATACACCTGGTCATTCTCCGGGCGGGCTATGCTTTTTATACAAAGATCAGATACTTGTCGGCGATACACTTTTCATTGACGGCTGTGGACGTTGTGACCTACCCGGAAGTGATGTGGAAGCCATGTATCACAGCATTCACAAGAAATTGATGCCGTTACCAGACAACACCCGCATCTATGTGGGGCACAACTATGGGCCAGCGCCAGTGGATACGATTGGTGGCCAAAAGAAGACAAATCGATTTATGTTGGCATCAACCAAAGAAGCATTCATCAAAGAACGTATGGGATAAGACGAATCCATTCAGTCTGATCTGCTCTTCATCTTTCCGCTGAATGGTCGGTGCCTAGAAAATCGAAAAGTGTACATTTGTGCTGCTGCGGAGTATAATTATTCTCTAGATTAGCCTAACTGATACCCTGGGGAGTAAACAAAATGCCAATTAGCACCTCATCTTTTGAAGATGACCGCGACAACCAATATTCTGAATATCAAAAAAATGAACTGTATGACGACGAAACAATGGAATTTGCTGGCTTAACGCTTGAAACAGCAGAAAACTTGCTGAAACGGCTTGGTGGCGGCGTTGCCGAAAAACTTAAGCTAGTTGAAGGCATTGGCTGGCAGGCTGAAATTAAGAAAATTTCTGGTGGAGTCGAAGTTCTATTTCATGCACATGATGAATTACTGGATGATCTGATCCGACGTTTTGAAGAGATGGCCCATAAAGCCACCAGTTGATCTTTAGCGTTTCTTCAAGAATTAGGATTCGTATTGTTAGCAGTCGGAGATTGTCTTTGGCTGCTTTTTTGTTATCTGTGGGTAGAGTGGACTAAAAGGAGCTTAAATGAAAAAGGCCACCGTACAGGCTGGTAGTAATATTGCATTTATAAAGTATTGGGGTGTTTCTGATGCAGAGATAAACCTACCGCTGAATAATTCAATCAGTATGACGTTAGCCGATGCATACACGATCACAACCGTTGCGTGGGATGACGGAACGGGTGAGATTGCCGACGGCGAGCCCCTTCACCATGATCGCATTATGCTGGATGGAAAGTTACTTATTGGGCGCGCCACCGACCGATTAACCGACCATCTTGATCGGATTCGTAAATTAGCCGGCATCGATCTCTATGCGCGTGTCGAAAGCAAAAATAACTTTCCAATGGCCTCGGGAATTGCTAGCTCTGCCAGTGGCTTTGCGGCGCTAACTGTTGCCGCCACAGAGGCGTTAGAGATGGAGCTAAATGTGACGCAACTGTCGGCAATTGCCCGTCGAGGCAGCGGATCGGCAAGCCGCAGCATTTTGGGGGGCTTTGTAGAGTGGGAAAAAGGAATTGACAACGAATCGAGCGTGGCGCATCAACTGCATCCGAGCGAACATTGGAATCTATACGATATTGTGGCCGTTGTAAGTTCTGCTGAAAAGAAAATCAGCAGTGCATCCGGCCATATCATTGCGAACAGCAGCCCACTGCTAGATGGTCGTATCAACGGGCTAGAGTGCGCGCTGCGCGACGTACGAACAGCAATTGATGAGCGCAATTTGGAGCAACTTGGGCCAATTATTGAACATGACGCGCTTGCAATGCACAGCATTATGATGACAAGCGATCCCAGCCTTTTTTATTGGCAACCTGGTACAGTCGAACTAATACAATCCGCGCGTCAGTGGCGAAATGATGGTCTACCCGTCTACTTTACAATTGATGCGGGCCCCAATCTTCACTTGATCTGCGAAGAGGAGAGCGTCGACGAGATTTGTGATCTGCTGCTGAAAAAATCGTTTGTGCAGCAGGTCATTGCCAGTCAACCGGGGCCTGGGGTAGAAAGTCGAAGCGAACACTTATTTTAAGCCATTATAAATGATAAACTATACCGCATGGCCGCGAGCTAAAAAACTTAAATAAGAGGGATTAGCATCTTCAGATGCGGGTTGAACCCATGACCATGCTGGAGAAGAGCTGCATCTGAGCTTACACGCAGTTGGCGCACGTAGTATGAGTGCAATTCGTGTGCGTCGCACAGGTTTGCAATTTCAGGGGCGCTCGCTCTCACGGAGTCCAAGTGCGACGTACACTTTCTCACGGGATAGACGAGACTAGCGTGCGCGCAGGTTGTACCCAACTGCGTGTATCTGAAGATGCTAACCCCTTTCTCTGAACCCTTTACTTAGTGGTCTTGGGTTTAGCTTTAATGCCTGCATGAATCTCCAATATATTCTCTCAATAAATAGCGGTGACCTACCCGCTTGGTTTCGATACACTGCATACGACCGTAGCACTCAATGGGTGCTATCGCCACTCTGTGAGAAATCACTCTTCAATATTTGCATTACTGAAAACAAAAAGGAAATCCTTCTAATATGAATAATAGTACGAATAGAGTAAAAGTTGTAAAGTCCGATAGTGAATGGAAAGAACAGTTAACCCCAGAGCAATATCGAGTTACGCGTAAGCATGGAACGGAAAGAGCTTTTTCTGGAGAATACCACGATGCAAAAACCAGTGGCATATATGAATGTATTTGCTGTGGCACCTCGCTTTTTGATTCCGATACAAAATTCGACTCTGGCACGGGGTGGCCAAGCTTTTGGGCACCGCTAGATGAAGAGAATGTGGTGGAGAAATCAGATAGAAGCTTATTTATGCGCCGCACAGAAGTACTCTGCGATACATGTGACGCTCATTTGGGTCATGTGTTTCCCGATGGGCCCGCACCAACCGGTCTACGCTACTGTATGAATTCTGCTGCATTAAAGTTAGTCTCTAAGGATGATGCATAATGAAGTGTTCGAACAGTTCAAAAAGTTTGAATTGGTTGAAGCAGTCGCATATGGGCCTAAATTTGGTTAATGTGAAAATGAATGTTGCATCGTCCATTTTTCTGACTCTATTTATAGCGTTTGGTATGATGGGGGGGCTAGCTATTTTTAGCCACCAAAATACAAAGTCTCTCCGCGCGACTGAGTTGAATATGGCACTCTTGGCTCCTGAAACAGAACAAGGGCTGTTCGATCTTATGATTAACGAATTTATGGCGTCAAACAGCGGTTCGGCGGTCGATCCTGTGGATATGTCATCAAATGAGGATTGGATCGAGCTCTATAACCCAACAGATGAGGCGATCAATCTTCAAGGGATGTATATATCCGATACACTGGCAGATCCGATTAAACATCAAATTACGGTAACGCTCTTCATCCAGCCACAATCCTATCTGCTTTTCTGGGCAGATGACGAGCCTGAACAGGGCCCGACGCACTTGCCTTTTAAGCTCAAAGCAGGAGGCGAAGCGATTGCACTGTATGCGCCAAATGGTACAACCGAAATCGATGCCTACATATTTGGTGTACAAACTGAAAATGTTTCAGAAGGTCGCAAGTCAGATGGAGGCACTGCTTGGATAAAGTATGTAACTGCCACGCCAGGACGCTCGAATATTGTTGTCCCAGAAATAAGTAAGATTGCGAATTTACCTACGGTGCCGAACCCACAACAACCTGTGGTGGTATCGGCTGTGATTACTGATGATGTAGCGATTAGTGGTGCCACGCTTTTTTATAGCACGACGAACGTCTCGACTTTTAGAATAACACCATTGGTCAGTATCCCCATGACGCTGGGCTCGAATAATACTTATCGCGCTCAGTTGCCTGGTATGGCAGACAATACATTAGTAAGCTACTATATTGAAGCAACCGATCAACTTGGTAATATCGGGGTAGGGCCAAAAAACGCTCCCCGCATCACTCGGAAATATTTAGTTGGATACGAGGTTCCTCAAGTACGGATTAACGAAGTAATGCCGAAAAATGAGTCCACATTAGAAGATCCACAAGAGCCGTTGGAATTTCCCGATTGGATTGAACTCTATAATTATGGAAACTTTTCGGTTAGCCTGAATGGATTGCACTTTTCTGATGATCCAGATGAACCAGATAAGTATGCGATTCCTTCTGGTTTGATTATGTTACCGAAAACGTACTTAATCTTTTTTGCCGATGACGATGGAACACAAGGACCATTACACACAAATTTTAAGTTGAATGATAGCGATGTAAGCCTTGGACTTTATGGCCCATTTGGCGCTGTGCCAATTGATGTTGTCACTGTAGGCGATCAACCTAGCGATACGTCGGTGGGACGCTTCCCTGACGGAGTTGGCCTTTTCGGTCAAAATCGAATTTGTGTAACGCCCGAAAGTCGTAATCGACTTTGCAATAAAAGCTTATTTTTGCCGTACACAGTGCGGTAGGTGATATCACTTACATATATCGCTTATTTAATTGTAAGATTTATTTTTTCTATTCAGTAGTATGATCTCATAGTATGATACGGCTAATATAGGAAATTGTAGATTATAGCCCACTTGGACTATGGAAAAATATTGTCAGGATCGCTTACACTGCTATTAATAAGGTTATGTTGAAAAAATAGATATAGCTTTCCCATTTCATATATTCAGCCAGACAAAAAAGGAAATATGACAAACTCAAATCCAACTGATGGTAGCGTTTTCAATCAAAAACCGTTTGACGGGCAAAATGAATCATCACTTGATGACGAAAAACTACATATTGACCGGAATTCACAGCGGCCCATGCCCACCCTTGCACCGGCCGAGAGAGCGATTCTTGTCGGGATAGAATTATCAACACATCCTGGCTTAATGTCCTTAGAAGATTCGCTCGACGAGTTAGGTCGGCTGGCCGATACGGCTGGATTAAATGTAGTCGGTCGGCTTACGCAGCGAATGGATCGGCCTAATCCTGCTACATTAATGGGAACCGGTAAGCTGGAAGAGTTGCGACTATTGGTTGTTGACAAGGAAGCAAACGTTGTTATATGCGATGATGAGCTTTCGCCGCGCCAACAGCGAGAGATTGAAAAAGTTCTAGGCCAAGAGATTAAGGTGATTGATCGGACTGCCCTCATTTTGGACATTTTCGCTCGACATGCCAGCACACGTGAAGGGGCTGTACAAGTAGAGCTTGCGCAATATGAATATCGTCTACCGCGCCTAACTCGCGCGTGGACTCATCTTGCACGTCAAGCTGGTGGTCGTGCTGGCGGTGCAAGTGGTGGTGTTGGTGTGCGTGGCCCCGGTGAGACACAGCTAGAAGTTGACCGGCGCGAAATTGGGCGACGAATTGCTTTTCTAAAGCGCCAATTAGAGCAGATCCGCAAGCACCGTGGACAATACCGTCGACGCCGTCAGCTTTCAACTATGCCCGTCATTGCGCTGGTTGGCTACACCAATGCAGGGAAAAGTACTATGCTGAATGCCATCAGCGGTGCAGACGTTTTAGCTGAGGATCAACTCTTTGCTACGCTTGATCCAACAACGCGGCGCGTGTCCCTTCCTGGCGGTACTGTTGTGCTTTTTAGCGACACAGTTGGGTTTATTCAAAAGCTGCCGACGACGCTGGTTGCAGCTTTTCGAGCAACGTTAGAAGAGGTAAACGATGCAGATATTCTTGTCCATGTGGTGGATGCCGCTCACCCAAATATGGATGAGCAAGTAGCCGCAGTAGAAGAAGTGCTAGAGCAGCTTGGAGCCGGTGATAAGCGCGTGATCACGGCTATGAACAAAATAGACCAGCTTGATCTCGATGATCCGGTGGTTGCACAACGACTTGAAACTGCACTAGACGAATATCCAGATGCCGTTGCTATTAGCGCCTTAAGCGGCACAAACTTAGATAGTCTCTTTAATATAATTGAAGAAGTTGTACGTAACGTCATGGTGCCTGTAAACGTATTGATACCGTATGCTCGAGGAGAGCTAACTGCTGCTTTTCACGAGCATGGATACGTGGAAAGCGAGCAACATACGGAAGAGGGTACGCACATTCAAGGCCGCTTGCCAACTCAAATGGTTGGGCAATATTCTGAATATCAAATAAGAGGTACTGATCATCCTACATCGATGGACACAACTGCTCTGGATATCGCCTCAGAAGAGATATCTTTACCTGAACAGATCTCTACTCAGGAGACGAGGAGAAAATAAGCAGATATGAGTTCATCAGATGTACCAGTTGGTATTAGCCGGCGTTCGTTTCTGCTAAGTACACTTGCATTATCTGCACTTGACTACACCACATTGCTAGCAAAAACACCCGCAAGTAGCCCAACCATTATCCGTGGACCGTATTTACAACGCACAACAGATAATGGGGTTGTTATTATGTGGCGGACAGATGTCGAATGTGAATCGAGGGTACATTTCGGAATAAATCGAGACAATCTAAGTCTTGTCTACCACTCTAGCGGGCCAGTAACTGAACATACTGCGCGGATTATCGGAATGGACCCGAAAACCATATACTATTATGAAATTAGAGATGAAGATAGGCTCATAGGGGGCGGAACTCAAAATCATTACTTTATGACTGCTCCAGAAAAAGGAAGCAAGATGCCAACTCGAATATGGGTGCTAGGAGATATCGGGTGGCCGACCGAAGAATTGAGACAAGTTCGCGACGAGTACTATGATTATACAAATGGTCGCCATACCGATCTCTGCTTACTATTAGGTGATATAGCGTACTCTCATGGACGAGACCGAGAATACCAAGCACCGCTCTTCGATATGTTCAGAGATCTTGTCTGCTGTACGCCAACTTGGCCAACCTATGGAAACCATGATTCATATTGTAATACGTGTGATAGCACCCGTGATACAGGACCATATTTTGATATCTTTAAAGTACCGAATTCAGGACAAGCTGGTGGCGTACCATCTTATTCAAAAGCCTATTACTCATTCGATTATGGCAACATACACTTTATTTCTCTGAATTCAACGGATTGGCAAGGCAGCCAGATGCTGGAGTGGCTATACGCTGACCTAAGTAAATCAGAGCCTACTTGGACAATAGTCTTTTGGCATCATCCCGCTTATTCACGCGGCGCATATGATTCGGATGTATCATCCGAGCTTGCGCTAATGCGTACGGAAGTCATGCCGATTTTAGAGCGATATGGTGTTGATCTAATTTTAACGGGCCATAATCATTGTTATGAGCGGTCATACTTGATAAATGGTCATCACGGCACAGCCGATACGATTGAAGAAAAGATGATACTAAGCCATAGCGATGGCACGACTCAGGGCGGTGGCATATATGTAAAAACATCGCTTTCTCAACAACCTGACGAAGGATTGGTGCATATTTCAATGGGCTGTTCCAGTATCATTAAAGATGGTTCACTCGATCACCCTGCTATGTATAAGTCTGTAGCTGATTTTGGGTCTCTCGTTATTGACGTTGTTGACAATCAGCTTAATGCAAAAATGATTAATAATATGGGCCGCATCATTGATGAATTTACGATTCAAAGAGGAAGCCGAAACTATCTTCCTATTGCATAAGAATAAATAACCGTAGATTATGCAGATTTTTGCAGGTATCTTGAGAGCAATGGTAGTAATTTGTGGATAATTTAAATTTTGGAATATTCTGAGATGTTGGTTTCATTCATACAAATTGGGTTTGCCTGCTAGTAGATCATACATCGATGTATGATCTACTATTTGGGTGTCTATAAGAGAGACTTTATGGTTTTTAGGACGCTACTAAGTGCAATTTTTATTGCACTTGTTTCATTATTGGTGTCAGTAGATGATGTTTTTGCAAAGAAAATTCATCCGCAGGCTGAACCGATAAATCTTCCGCTACACATCAATATCGGGGCGACCGTGCCCTATACGACGACTGATAATCTCGTTTTTCTACCGGACCAGCCTTGGGGACCTGCAGTTCAATATGGCTACGTTGGCGGCGTATCGCTATCGCAATCAGATTATTGGCTTATTAGCGGAACTGATGATTCTTCTATCTATCGCACTACTCGTCGTAAGTGGCAAGAATATAAAGTACGAGACTTACCTGAGGGTGAATACTTAGTTACCTTACATTTCGCCGAGCTCTTTACTCACGGTCCGGGATTAACAGTTTTTGATATATCAATCGAAGGTCAAACTGTGCTAAATAATTTTGATCCATTTGCAGAAGTTGGACTTGACTATGCGCTTGAGCGTCAATTTACTGTTACGGTTTCCGATGGCGAGTTAACTTTAGTGGCGCAGGTTGTCTCGAAACATTCACACTTGGCTGGCCTCTCAATTGAATCGATAGTGCCAGATACCGATGCACCATCTGTCCCAACTGGTTTTCAGGCTGTACCGAGCTACGAAGCAACAATTTTGACTTGGAATGAAAATGGCGAAGCAGATATAGATGGCTACTATATCTACCGCGCTGCTGATCCAACTGGCCCTTTTGTACAAATTACTCAGGATCCTGTTCACGTTATGCGTTACATTGATCAGTATCAAGATATTCCGCAGCCAGTTGGCGTTATAACACCCACAAAGCCATCCGAAAGTGTTTGGTACTATCAGATTAGTGGCGTTGATGTATACAACAATCAAAGTGCTGCTACCGAACCACTACCGATACAACCACTCTCTATTGCATCAATCGACGTTCCCGTCTATGAGCTTGAAATTTCTCCAGCAGATTTGGAGGCTCTCTATTCAGACATTTGGTTTGAAGATGGTGTGAACGCAACGGTTTTCTATTCCGGTAAGAAATATGATGCCAACGTTCGATTTCGCGGTAATTTTAGCCGAGGGTATCCAAAAAAGTCTTGGAAAGTTGTATTTACAGATGAGTCACCCTACACATATCGTGACAGACTTAACCTGAAATCTCATTACGATGATTATACTCTCATGCGTGGCGCGCTGACCGCTGCAATGTATGAAAAAGTTGGCATTAAACCCCCAACAACCGAGCATGCTGCATTGTTTATAAACGGCCAATACATGGGGCTTTTTTCTGATTATGAGCAGGTCAATGACTACTACATGAGCCGGACAGGTCGAAATCCAGAATCGACTGTTTATGAACCTACGTGGACACCCTACGCAAACTACGGTGATCTGCTTCCAGACATAGCGGCGTATCGAGAAGGATATGAGATCAAGAATAATGATTATTTTGGATATGCGGATCTGATCTCTTTCATCGAATTGATTAATAACACACCTGAGCAGTTTTTCCCCTCTCGTCTTTTCGATGTATTCGAAATAAAACGGTATCTCGACTATTACGCAGTCGTAATTTTGACAAATAATGTCGAATTTACGCGACACGATATCCGCATTTTGCAAGATCGCGAGACAAACCGTTGGGAGTTTATTCCTTGGGATCCAGATTATACATGGGGATATGTCTATCCATTTTCTACAGGCATTAATGGGGATCAACCTATCAACTCCGGGACGCTCGCAAATCCGGGGCTTGTTTTCCATGGTCCAAACCGATTCTTAAGCCGGGTTATGGATGTTCCTGAGTATCGGGCATATTTCTGTGAAAGGTTGACGGAAATAACAACTGACAGTTACGTTACCAGCAATATTTTTCCGTTGGTTGATGGGTACCATAGCTTGATTGAACAAGAGACAATTGCAGATTGGTGGAAAGCAGAAGGTGCTGAAAGTATCCTATTCGAAAATTCGGCAAACCAGCTAAAACAATTTGTGCAAAATCGTGCGCTCTTTCTACGAGGCGAAATTCCAGCTTATTGTATAGACCCACGAGCTGTGTTGAGGGTAAACGAAATTATGGTAGATAACCAATCAACTATCTGCGATGAAGATGATCCGAGTAGGTTGAGCTGTCATGATGACTGGATCGAAATTTATAATCCAGGTTTAACGCCTGTTGATATGCAAGGGCTTTATCTAACCAATGATCGAACCAACCCAACGAAATTCCCGATTCCAGGTTCGCTCATAGTGCCACCAATGGATAGCATTCTTATCTGGGCTGATTCTGAAGAGGAGCAAGGCATATCGCACACGAACTTTTCTTTGGATCTCTCGGACTCGTCCGTTAGTCTTTTTGCACAAGACGGAATCACAGAAATTAGCTATTTAGATATAGAGAATCTGGCCGCGGACCAATCAATCGGACGCTATCCTGATGGGGCGGACTACTTTTATGAAATGGAAGTTGCAACACCGAACGAAGCGAATGAAATTGGCCTAATCTTCGAGCAGGTGACAGTGGAACCCGAAGCTCCTACTTCATCTGATGCAGTTACGGTAACAGCCAGATTTTTTGAGGACGCACGCTTGGAAACTGCACAGCTATATTACAATGTGCCAAATGTAGGCTGGGCGTCAACGCAATTTGTTCGAAAAGATAATAGTGATTACGAGGCTGTTATTCCACCACAACCTGACGGTACATTTATCCGTTATTACATTCGTGCCAAAAGTACGACGGGTAAGATAATTTCTCAGCCTCAACTAGCACCTATTTCACTATTTGACTACTTAATCGGCTATCGAAGGCCATCCGTAATTATTAATGAGTTGGTCGCCGATCATGATCCATTAATCGCATCGGGCTCGAATGGTACAACCGGGTCTAGTTGGTTTGAATTATATAATCCAGGTAATTCGCCTGTGCAGGTCGAGGGAATGTATTTAAGCGATAATCCAAACATACCCCGTAAATATCGTATTCCGAGCCGTTTGTTAATCCCAGCCCGTGGGTATATGGTCTTCTATGCCAATGCTACATCTGAGTTTAGCCCGTGGCACACGAATTTTACGCTCGATAAAAATGGCGGGATGTTGGCACTTTATGACACTGATCTCAATCAGAACCGATTGATTGATACTCATGCTTATAACTCTCAACCCTCTGGTCGATCCGAGCAGCGCTGCTACAATCATCTTTCATCATGGAACGAGAGCGAGACGCCCACGCCTGGTTATTTAAATACACCTGGCTGTGTCGTGAGCTATCTTCCATTCATTGCAGAGCCATAAGCAACACTTGAACGATGACCGATAGACCATCACGGAGCAGGTGTGGGCACGGTTTAAAACGAAAGAAAAGTAGTGAACAGTGCGACGCGCTCGACGTAAAGGATCTACTATAATTAGTTGCAGAATCAACCTGCTGGGATCTTGAAGAGCCAAAAATCTTCGCTCTGCACATTGCGCTCTACGAGACTGTCCCAAACTATATGTAAATGACGCTAAATTACTTAGATTAGCAAAGTTATTTATACACCTTGTGGTACAGTCCCCGATCTACTTGTAATAAAATATCCGATAAGAAAAAAGTTTTCGTCACGGAAACTTTTTTCTTATCGGATATTTTTTAGAACTGTCAGCTTTGGTGGGAAGTAGCAAAAATCTCTCGTTGAGAATGTTATACCCTCTCCTTACCTTCCCTGGCTGCACACCACTATGCTACAGCCCACCAATTCGGACACAACCTAGGGCATTTTATCATGATGATATTGATGGTATGTGAAACTATTTGCTATCTATACCATTTGTTCATGTGGATGATGCTGCATTCCCCACTCGTTCTATTACAAGAACCAACACAAACCCTAACAGTGCTAAACCAGTTGCATACACAAATTGCATATTGAATCCACCATCTGTCATCAGTGTCGGCAACACATTCCTTTCTAAAATGGGTTTGACTTCACCGTGTCGATCAATAATCGATTCTAAAACTTCTTTCCACGGCCAGATTTTACGTAAACTGCCGACCATTAGTCCCGTTAGTAGCGCAACTGTCACATCATGGTAGCGTTTGAAAAGCCAGCTTAAGACCTGTGCAAAGCTCACCAATCCAATGACCGCCCCGATTCCTGCTAATATGATGCTCACAATATCGAGATTGGTAACTGCTGAGACAAAGAATTCATACTTGCTCATTAGTACAAGAATAAATGAGCCTGAGACGCCCGGAAGAATCATTGCACAGATAGCAATTGCGCCACTTAGCATGAGAAACCACCAAGATTCTGGCGTCTGTGTAGGGACTAATCCCACAATCCAGAATGCGACAATGGCTCCACTTGCCAGCGCTACCCAAAGTGGTACTGTCCACTTATCTATTCGACGACTGACGACAAAGACCGATGCTAATACCAATCCGAAGAAGAAACTCCATAATAATACAGGATAATCTTTTAGCAACACTTCGAGTACAGGGGCAAGGGTAATAATGGCTAAAATAATACCGATAAAAACCGCTGCCAGAAACTGCCAATTAAGGATAGAGAAAATTTCTTTCCAGCGTAATTTAAAGACTGCACTAATAAATTCAGGTCTTCCTACTGTTCGAATACTGCTCAATAACTCTTCATAGATCCCCGTAATAAACGCCATTGTTCCACCAGATACGCCTGGCACAACATCGGCTGACCCCATTAAAAAACCTTTAAGAATAAGCGAGCCATATTCTAAAATTGTTCGATCTTTTTTTTCTAAAAATGTCGACGATATGTCTTGTTGATTGTTCGACATGGATTCACCTCTGAAAATTTGTTCATATATAGATTGAGTGCATTGCTAAAATATTCACTAGTACAACGCCATGTCTAAAAACAGGGGATATACGTGTCGTTTTTAGGCGTGGAGATAGACTTTCCGATGCTATCTCCATATGTATAGGCAACCTGAAAATTATAGATAGATAATGCCTAGTATACAGCGGCTCAAATAAGCCAATGGTTAAATATCGGCGTTTCTACGGAAAATAGCGATTCCATACTATAGGTCTACTTACGCCATCGTGTACTAGCAGCTTTTAGCAAAGCGCTACATTTTAGATATCGGAAGAGCCGATACTTTTGTGTTTTCTTAGTAAGCACAAACGAATACAATACCGTACCCTATTGCGCAATAGCAAATTACATCTAAACATTGTGGCTAGAACAGAAGAATAATTATACAAATTTTAGCGATTTTCGGGAGCAGCTTGTGACCATGATCTGCATTTTATTTTTGAAATAATCTATAAAATAATCGAGCTAATGGCGGCAAAAATAATGGCTCTATGAATGCTTTATCTGTGATATTTGACTTATGAGAAATCGACATTTTTTAATTCTTTTTTGCTGGATATCATTCAATTGACTTTTATAAATGTTCAATCAATTGACGATAGATAACCCGACAGTTTTAGTTTATGCTATTTATGCTAACTTATCATGACACAAGATGTAGCCCCTATTCCATCGTCGCATCATAGGTGTAAACTTAAACCGTCCAGTGAGCACGCCTCGTGCGGCTCTGTTCAGCCATGAACCCGCACGGGGCGCGCTTACTGGATTTGATTTAACAATATTTGTTCTTAAATTTGCATTTATGATCGTCGCATATATGCATGAACGTAATGCTATATGTGTAAATACACAAAAAAGCCGATACGATTTATATTGCACGGACGCAGAATGCATTGGTACATATACACAAATCTAAAATGTGTCCTTATAGCCGTGCTTGTATATCATAAGATCGTCTATCAAACGGAGTTTGAATAACCAACTATTATGAAGTTTAAAAGTCTTATTCCCCTACTCGATGTTTCGGATGTTGAAAGTTCAATTTCGTTCTATTCTGAAGCTTTAGGGTTTAAAATTGAGGACCAGCTAAGCTGGAATGGCAAAACAGATTGGGCCCTATTAAGAGCTGGCAAAACAAAAGTAATGCTCTCTCAAGGCTCAGGAAGAACACAAAAAGTGGAACAGATTGCACCGAACTCTGTTCTCTTTCTCTACCCGGAGGATACGGAATGGCTCTATTCGACATTGGACGCAAAAGGCTACCAAATGACAAATGTGCAAAAAGGGCAATCGGGTACAAAAGAGTTCTGTCTCACAGATCCAGACGGCTATATTCTATGGTTTAGCAGCAAATCAATCGGTGATATGTAAATGGCTAAGGCTGTGCTGATAGTCTCTATCGCCGATAATGAACAATCATTTGGCGATCTGTGCCTGTATAATCATTGATTTGATGTGGCTGCCGCGAGCGAATGTAAAAAAGACAGACGGACAGGGCGCAAAGCCCGAGCCACGTGACGCTAAACGTAATTAAACACAATAGCGCCAAGATTAAACTCTCGGTTGGGAAAACGGGATTTACCCTAGTTGATGCAAGTAAGCTCAATAACTCAGTGGCAACACTTGGCGCAGCAGCCACCGCCTGCGCACCTGCCGGGTCGACAATTACGCGCACGACCCCCTGCCCATTCTCAATTTGGATCGACTCGGCTGAAGGTTGTTGTACAATTAATTCACCTTGAGGTGTGCCGATACTAGACGCCGACGTGATAATCGTTGTATTGCCTAAAACGTCTGTCTCAATTGGTACACTCGTCTCAGTTGGTGCAGCGGTTGCCGTCGGCTCGACCGTAAAGGTTGCAGTGGCCGTCGGCTCCGCGACAGGTGTCGATGTTTCAGTCGGTTCTGGCGTTTTACTTGGCACTACTTCTGCGGTTGCAATAAGCTCGGGCTTTTTGAGCGGTGATTCTGGCTGAGGCAGTCTGGCGTCATCGTCTCTTGGCTCGGCTAAGGGAGAGTCCGGCTGCGACGCGTCTATATCCTCATCTTGTGCGTGTAGCGCCGTGGTAAATTGCTTAGTAAAATTTTGCTTGGTAAAATTATTTGCCCATAAATTGCTTTCATCAAAGTTGCCTACGCCACTGCCAAGTAGAGCGCAACAGAAAAGCGCTATCAGAAACAATTTTCTATACCATTTTCTGAAGCTAGCTTTATACACCGATAACCCATTCATCAAATAAACCCTTTTTAAAGCGGACGTGTAGGGCTAAACCAGAAAAATAATTATACGTATTTTAGCAGTCTTCTGGAGTAGCTTGCGGCCATACTATACATTTTATTTCTTGGAATGGCCTAGACGAAACATTAAACTACGATCATAAATGATCTAACCTAGATTCGTAATAGTACCTTCTGACTATAACTAAATTGGCCATACAAAAGTCGATACAGCTTCCTATGACATAAAAACGGGAATTGCGCTTGAATAGTTCGCAATTCCCGTTCTGATTTAAGCATAGTTAACTAGATGTTTATGTAACAAGTTCCTAACAGTAGACTACTGCCTAGTTGACCCCACGCGATTTACGCATACTCCTCGGCAAATTCCTCAATCGGCACACAACTGCAAAAGAGATTGCGATCCCCATACACGTTGTCGATCCGCGCAACGTAAGGCCAGAACTTTGATTCGCGTAGCCACGGCATCGGATACGCCGCTTGCTGGCGCGAATAGGGTCGATCCCACTCATCCGAGGCAATGGTAGCTGCCGTATGTGGTGCGTAATGCAGCACATTATTCTCGGCATCCGCTTCGCCACGTTCCACCGCCGCAATTTCGCCACGAATACCAATCATGGCCTCGCAGAAGCGATCCAACTCGGCCAGCGATTCGCTCTCGGTCGGCTCGATCATCAACGTGCCCGCCACTGGGAAGGACATGGTCGGTGCGTGGAACCCATAGTCGATTAGCCGCTTAGCCACATCATCCACGCTCACCACTTCTTTCAGCGGACGCAGATCCAAAATACATTCGTGGGCAACGCGCCCGTTGGCCCCTTTATAAAGCACAGGGAAGTGATCGTCCAGCCGTTTGGCCATATAATTCGCGTTCAAAATCGCCAGCTTGGTTGCTTGCGTCAAACCGGCCGCGCCCATAGTGGCAATGTACGTATACGAGATCGGCAAGATGCCTGCGCTGCCCCATGGTGCTGCCGAGACTGCACCTCCCATATCTTGTCGCCTGCTCGAAAGGCGACCATCTGTCCTTGCCACGCCGTTTTCTATAACAGAATGGCCGGGCAGATAGGGGGCCAAGTGCGCCGCAACGCAAATTGGGCCCACGCCAGGGCCACCGCCACCGTGTGGGATGCAGAATGTCTTGTGCAAATTCAGGTGACACACGTCTGGACCAAAATCACCAGGGCGGCACAACCCCACCTGCGCATTCATATTTGCGCCATCCATATAGACCTGCCCACCGCGTTCGTGAATGATCTCGCAGATTTCCACAATGCTCGCTTCGAAAACACCGTGCGTCGACGGATATGTAACCATGAGCGCGGCCAGATTGTCGGCATGTTCGTCAGCCTTGGCGCGCAGATCGTCCAGATCGATATTGCCTTCGTCATCACACGCGGTGACCACCACTTTCATGCCCGCCATAACCGCGCTGGCTGGGTTGGTGCCGTGAGCAGAACTTGGGATCAGGCAGATGTTGCGGTGCGCATCGTCGCGATCCATGTGATAGTCGCGAATGCAGAGCAGCCCCGCATATTCTCCTTGGGATCCGGCATTAGGCTGGAGCGAAGTGGCGGCGAAGCCAGTAATTTCGGATAGCCATGCTTCGAGGCGGCGGAAGAGTTCTTGGTAGCCTGCGGTTTGGTCACTTGGTGCAAAGGGGTGAATGTTGCCAAACTCGGGCCACGTTACGGGGATCATCTCGACGGTGGCGTTGAGCTTCATCGTACACGAGCCAAGCGGGATCATGGAGTGAGTCAGCGACAGATCGCGCGATTGGAGGCGCGTGATGTAGCGCAGCATCTCAGTTTCGGATCGGTACATGTGAAAGACTGGATGTGTCAGATAGTCGCTTTGACGCGCAAGTGGCGCGGCGTACTCGTTGTCCAACCCATCTGCTAAGACTGAAAGCGACTCGGGGGCGGCGTCAAACAGTTCGCACAGAAGCTGCAATTCGGCAGGGGAGACGGTTTCGTCTAATGTGATGCCGATGGCCCCATCTTCGTAAATGCGCAGGTTGATTTCGTTGGCGAGCGCGGCGTCGATGATCTGCTGTTGCGTTTTGGATCCACCACTAATCTTAAGCGTGTCGAAAATGGGCGTGTCATTGATCGTATAGCCCGTATTTTTGAGCGCTGTAGCTAAGATTTCGGTCATCAACTTGGTGCGTTGGGCAATCTGTTTGAGACCATCGGGACCGTGGTAGACGGCGTACATGGAGGCCATGACTGCCAGCAGAACTTGCGCAGTGCAGATGTTGCTGGTGGCTTTGTCGCGGCGAATATGCTGCTCGCGCGTTTGCAACGCAAGGCGATATGCAGGTGCGCCGGTAGCATCTTTCGAGACGCCGATAAGCCGACCGGGCATGTTGCGTTTGTGCGCTTCTTTGGTGGACATGTATGCTGCGTGTGGGCCGCCAAAGCCAAACGGCACGCCGAAACGTTGGGTGTTCCCCACGACAATATCGGCCCCAAATTCGCCCGGTGCGGTGAGCAGCGTGAGCGCCAGCAGATCGGCGGCAACGACAACGACGGCACCCCCTTCGTGGGCTTTGTCGCAGAATGCGCTGTAATCGAAGATATCGCCATCGGTGGCCGGATATTGCAGCAGCGCACCAAATGTTTCTTGTTCTTTCCCTGCATCGAAGTCATACGTTTGATGATCGCCGATGACCACGTCGAAGCCGAGCGGCAGCGCACGCGTTTTGATGATGTCGATGGTCTGCGGGTGACATTTTTCGGAGACGAAGAACCTGTTGGCGGTGGAGCTGCGCTTTTGCGCGGCTTTACACATGGACATGGCTTCGGCAGCCGCAGTGCCCTCGTCGAGTAGTGAGGCGTTGGCAATGTCGAGCCCGGTTAAATCGGTGATCATAGTCTGAAAGTTAATTAGCGCTTCGAGTCGACCCTGCGCGATTTCGGCTTGATAGGGGGTGTACTGCGTGTACCAGCCGGGGTTTTCGAGAATGTTACGCAGGATAACGTTAGGCGTGTGGGTGTTAGCATAGCCCTGACCGATGAAGGTACGATAGACCTTGTTTTGACCAGCCAGCGAGCGCAGATCGGCTAGCACTTCTGATTCGGTGAGCGGGTTGGGCAGATCGAGCGTGCCGTCAAGCCGAATGGCGTCGGGCACGGTTTGGTCAATAAGTTGGTCGATGGAGTCGAGGTCGAGTACTTCGAGCATACGCGCGACGCTCATGTCATCTGCGCCAAGGTGGCGATTGTGGAATGTGTCGAGTGGGCGCAGGAGATCTGCGCCGGTTTTGTGGGAACTTTTCATGGATTTGGTTCCTGATTTAATGTAGATTTGTGGGTGGGGGTACTTGGCCCCATTTTTGGGTGCATGTCGCTGCGGCTTCGACCCGATTGCTGGCGCAATCGCTCAGCCTCCACTTTGAGCGTAGTACAGCCCAGTAATTTTGCTTGCTACTTCGCTTCGGCCACCGCTTTATATGCATCGGCATCGAGCAGTTTATCTAACTCACTGTCATCCGACGGGCTAATTTTGATCATCCAGCCATCGCCGAAAGGTGCCTCGTTGACCAATTCTGGCGTGTCATCCAGCGCTTCGTTGATCTCGACGATCTCACCGCTGATGGGCATGTAGAGATCGCTCGCCGCCTTGACCGATTCGACCACGCCAAAAATCTCGCCCGCTTTCATCGTGGAACCAACTTCTGGCAATTCGACAAAGACAATGTCGCTCAGGCTATCCTGCGCGTGATCGCTAATGCCGCAGACGACTAAATCATCTTCCTCGCGCGCCCATTCGTGAGTGGGTAAGTATTTTGCATCTTTTGCATATTCCATAAGATTATTCTCCAATTAATTTTTAGTCACAAAAATACAAAATAGTATTTGAAACTTCTAGTGCGGTTGAATTTGATGAGAAGCAATTATACTATTCCAGAAAAATAATTATACTGAATTCTGAGGCTTTTCTGGAATAGAGTGCGACTATACTGTGTCTAAGATTTTGTGTTTTTATGGCGAATTTGCTTTTACTTTTTGTAAGCTGGTTTGTAGAATGGCCGCTTGACCACGACTGCCGCTTTGGGTTTATTGCGGATCAATACATTAATCTTCGTGCCAGCTTTTGTATACTCAGGCGAGACGTAGGCGTGTCCACAATATTTGTCGACCGTTGGTGCGTACAGTCCCGTCACGACCGTGCCGATTTCGTCGCCAGCTTCGTTGGTCACAATATATTCCTCGCGCGGCACGCCCTTATCCGTCAACTCAAAACCGATTACCTTTTTGGTTACGCCAGCCTCTTTTTGAGCAACCAGTGCATCGCGTCCGATAAAGTCAACATCCAATGAGCAGGCCCACGCCAAACGCGCTTCAAGCGGTGTGATCTCTGTGTTAATCTCGTGCCCATAAAGTGGGAATGCTGGCTCAAAGCGCAGACTGTCGCGCGCGGCCAATCCAATCGCCGCGACTTCGATCTCGGCGCGCTTACCTACTGCTAGAATCGCTTCCCAAATTTGCAGCGCTTTTTTAGCGGGTACAAATAGCTCAACGCCATCTTCGCCCGTATAGCCAGTACGGCCAATAAGCACCTCTACGGAACTGTTTTCGATGGCAATATTGATCGACGCTGCGGTGAAGCGGTCAACTGCATCTAGTTGTGTATCGGTTAAATGTTGTAGAAGGGTCAGCGCTTTGGGGCCTTGCAGCGCCATCATGTAGGTTTCTTCCGAGACGTCGGTCAGCGCCACATTGTGATCACCAACGTGACCCTGCATCCATGCAAAATCTTTGTCAAGGTTATCGGCGTTCACAACCACAAACCACTGGCTTGAACCATGGTTGTCTGGCAGGCGATAGATAAACACATCGTCTACAATGCCGCCATTTTCGTAACACATCAGCGCATAATGGGCCTCGTTTGGCTGCATCTGCGAGATATCCCACGACACCAAATAGTTGAGATATGCTTCGGCATCTGGCCCGCTGACTGTGATTTGGCCCATGTGATCAATGTCGAATAGCCCAGCGGATCGCCGCGTAATATGGTGCTCTTCGATCGGGCCGCTTGGATATTGCACAGGCATCTCCCATCCCGCAAATGGAACCATGCGCCCACCATGATTCACATGCCACTCGTAGAGTTCGGTCCGCTTCAATTCTTCGCTCATTTTTTCTCCAGAATATTGTTGGACAATAAAAAACGGGACATGCAAAAACATGACCCGTTTATTCCTGTCCTAAACCTGAGAGATTCGCCTGGCTATTTGTTGTTCACAATAGCTTTACACCATTACGAACATACAGTCAGGTTGCCCCGTCGGTGCGGTTTCGTAAACTCAATCTATAATTAGATCAAGTAAACGTCCGTCTCTCCAGAGACGCTGTCTTTGCAACGATCCTTTTGCCTGAGAGTTTTGAAGTCGAAGTTCGGTCACTTCGTTTCTTTCACCTTCGGCGATCATACAAATTCTATGACTCTCTCTCGCTACACGTCAACCAGCATTATTGAATTTAAAAACAATCTAACAGAGAGAGAGGCGTTTGTCAACTGCAAAAATGAACAAAACAGTATCAACAGAAAATCCTACGATAGTACAATACAGTTATCGCTGCCATAACCACTCGGCTCATACGCATCTGCCGCTTCATCATTCAACCAGCTACCATCTGCGCTGTAATAACGAAATGCATACTTTTCACCCGGATCCAACTCCATCGCGGCGCTCCACATGCCGTTCGAGCGTTTCTTTAACGGTGTTGCATTTAGTGACCAATCATTGAACGAACCCACAACCGAAACAGCCAACTCTTCACTCGGGACTACATCCACGGGCAGCACAAATGTTACTTTGACCTTCTTTCCCTTTTTCAAGTTCTGACATTTTATCATATGATCATTTCCCTTATGATTTTTTGTGAATTTATGCTTAAACCAAAATTTTTGCAGCAGAATCATCTGGTGTTATACCAAAAAATCAACGTTAATCATATAGTCTATTTTCCTGACGACATATCTAATAAATTGTGCATAGTGCTGAGGAACAATGAGCGAACCCATAACCAAACGAACCATCCTAATCACCGGCGCAACCGACGGCATTGGCAAAGCGCTCGCCGAACACTATTCAACCAAAGGATGGCAAAATCAGCCTGCTCGCCTCATTTTTATCGGCCGCCGCTCGTTGATCGACGCAAGCACAATCGATCCTACCCTTTTCACCGCCGACAGCTACTGTCAAGCCAATCTCGCCGAGCTAGAGAGCGCCGAGTCCATCGTCACGTGGCTGCGCGAGAAACAGATTACGCAAATCGATCTGCTGATCCACAACGCGGGGATCGGCTACGTTGGGCGCGCCCACGATCAGCCCGCCGACAATATCCGTCAACTTATTAACGTTAACCTGCGCACGCCCATCGCGCTTACTCATCACCTGCTGCCCCACCTTAAAAATGCCACCGGCCAAACGCATAATAGCAAAATCGTCTTCATCAGCTCCGTTGCCGCCACCCTGCCTACGCCGCACTATGCCGTCTACACCGCCACTAAAGCCGCGCTCGATGGCTTCGTGCGCAACTTGCAAATCGAACTTGCCGCCGACCCCGCCACCCAAACTCTGCGCGCCCAACTCATCAGCCCAGGCGCAACCCGCACCAACATGCACGCTAAAAGTGGAGCCGATCTCGATCCCCAAAAATTCCCCACAGCCCAAAAAGTTGCCGCCCAAATCGTCGCCACCATCGACACCAATCGCCGCACCAAAACCATTGGTCCCTTCAACCAGCTACTCAAATTCACAGGTAAACACGCCGCATTTATTCTCGATCCACTCGTTCGCATTCGAACCATTCGCACCACTCAATCCACTCAAACCCAACAACAACCTGCCTCCATCCCTCAGCCTAATTCTGTAGAAAAAGCAGCGGATCATCTTGGCACCTGCACCATCACCGGTGCTGCGGACGGAATCGGCAAAGCCCTTGCATTGCGTTTTGCAACATCAGGCTACGCCATCAAAGGCATCGACATAGATGCAGACCGCTCGGCCACCACCGAAACCGAACTTCGCGACAGCGGTGCAGAAGCCACCTTTCTTGTTGCCAACCTGCTCGATCCAGCCGACCTTGAACGCACGCAGATCAACCTCGCAGCCGGCCCGTCCATCACCACCCTTGTCCACAATGCCGGGATCAATGCCGTCGGTCACTTTGCCCAACTCGACCTGGCATCACAACTGCGCGTGCTTGATCTCAACTTTACTGCGCCGCTGCTGCTCACCGCCGATCTGCTCAGCGCAAATAAACTCCAGCCCGGCGGATCGATCATCTTTCTCTCCTCTTTGTCACACTACGTCAGCTATCCCGGAGCCGCAGTCTACGCCGCCACCAAAGACGGCATCGCATCCTATGCTCGCAGCCTATCCGCCGCGCTCGCGATCCAAAAGATCAACGTCCTCACGGTTTTTCCTGGCCCAACCCGCACCGCACACGCCCGCCGCTACAGCCCCGACAACAGCCGCGAAAACAATCGCATGTCGCCCGACGAACTTGCCCAGCAGATCGTCAACGCCACCGCCGCCCGCCGCCGTATTCTGATCCCCGGCTCGGTCAATCGTATCTTTGCTACACTTGGTCGCATCGCCCCACGCGCCATGGAATTCGCCATGCGCAAAACACTCCTCGATAAATTAGAATAGCGGTATTCGGTAATTAGTAGGTCGGTTAATCGGTATATCGGTAACTACCAAAGGCCGGATAAGGCCGGATGCTGACGCACCAAATACTGACACACTGACCTACCAAATACCTGCTTTTACCGTCCTTTGCGTCTTCGCGTCTTCGCGGTAGACTTAACACCAAAGAACCATAAATCTTAGGAGACCTTATGAACATTCTCATCCTTGGCGGAACCATCTTCCTTGGCCGCCACATAGTCGAAAGCGCGCTCGCCCGTGGCCACAAAATCACCCTCTTCAACCGCGGCCAACATGGGACCGATCTTTTCCCGCCCGAAACACATCCGACTGTCGAAAAACTGACCGGCGATCGAGACGGCAATCTTGACACCTTGCGCAATCGCCAATGGGATGCCGTCATCGACCCCTCCGGCTATATCCCACGCCTCGTCACCGACTCTGCCCAACTACTTGCCGACGCCGTCGAGCAATACATCTTCATCTCCAGCATCTCTGTCTATTCCGACATGTCCCCGGGCATCGACGAAAATTTCGCCGTCGGCAAACTCGAAGACGAAACCGTTGAAGACGTGACGGGCGAAACCTACGGCCCGCTCAAAGCACTCTGCGAACAAGCCGCCGAAGCCGCCATGCCCGGTCGCGTCTGCAACGTGCGCGCCGGACTTATCGTTGGCCCCCACGACCCCACGGATCGCTTCACCTACTGGCCGCACCGCATTGCCCGTGGCGGATCCATTCTCGCACCAGACTCGCCCAACGTACCCACCCAGTTCATCCACGCCCGCGACCTCGCCGACTGGATCATCCACATGGCCGAGACCAAACAGGTAGGCACATACAACGCCACCGGCCCCGCCGATCCGCTGACGATGGGTGAATTTTTTGATGTATGTAAACGTGTTACGGAAAACGATCCTGACCTCACGTGGGCAAGCGAGGAATTTTTGCTAGAGAATGAAGTCGGCCCATTTGTCGAAATGCCGCTTTGGGTGCCCACCGCAGTCACCGGCATGAATCAAGCCGACTGCGCCAAAGCCATCACCACCGGGCTCACCTTCCGCCCCCTAACCGACACCATCCGCGACACGTGGTCATGGTCACAAACGCGTCCCGACAATATGCCTTGGCGCGCCGGTCTCGCGCCGGAACGGGAATTTAAGTTGTTAGAGAAATGGGCGGGGCAATAAATGATTTAGATGAATTATGAAGTATCTGCTTGAAATAAAGCACTCACTCAATCATATATTGCTATTGCATACAAATCACGGGTAAAATATACTATAATAATGGCACGAAGAAAACTTTTGTTTTCAGGAGAATTTTATGGTTGAAATGACAATGCAGCTTCCAGACAATCTAGCCGAGCAACTTCGCCCGCTTAATGGGTACCTGCCCGCCGTCTTGCAGCTAACGCTTACCGGATTTGAAACCCTTGCAACCGAAACATCTACAGAAATTATCGGGCTTCTGGCAACGGAGCCTACACCCCAACATATTCTAGATTATCATGTTTCCGAGCGCGCTCAACTTTGACTGCAACGCCTGCTGACCCTAAACGAGGCTGGAATCCTTGGTGAATCTGAACAAAAAGAATTAAATGAACTGGAAAAATTGAGCACATTTTGATCATGCTTGAAGCGTAGATTGCAGCTCAAAATTGACCTTTATCAGGTTCTCACATCGTGCCGACCAACATTTCACCAGAACTGCGCCAACTTGTCTAGGATCGTGCAGATCAACGCTGCGGATATTGTCGGTTGCCACAATTTCTCGCCGCTCATAAATACGAACCCGATCACATTGTTGCCCAGCAACATGGCGGCGATAGCTCTATTGATAACCTGGCTTGTTCATGCATGCGTTGTAATTGCCACAAAGGAACAGACGTTAGTTCAGTTGACCCTTTGACGGGTAAACTTGTTTCACTCTTTAACCCCCGTAACCAGCAATGACAAACATTTTGCAACCGACGGTGCAACGATTCTTCCCTTGACATCAGAAGCTCTTGTGACGGTGAAACTACTTGACCTCGACATGGTTGAGCGCGTAGGGAAAGAGAAATTATGTTGCAAGCCGGACTCATGTTTTGATTATCCACGATCCGTCAGTTCCACCATAAATCTGTGAAATAGATCGCACTTTACACAATCAACATCGCATCGCCAAAACTGTAAAATCGATAGCCCTCCGCCTTTGCCACCTCATACGCCTTCAGCAAAACCTGCCGCCCCGCATCCGGATCTGCGTTAGCCATCCCGTGGCCCACAAACGCGCTCACCAGCATCAACAAACTTGACTTGGGCAAATGGAAATTTGTCACCAGCGCATCCACCGCACGAAAACGATAGCCGGGCCGAATATAGAGATCCACGCTGCTTTCAAACGCGGCCACCCGCTGCCATGGACACGCGTCCCCATCGTACGGATCCACACCCTGTGCCCGCGTCGCCGCCCACTCCAGCGTGCGCACCGACGTCGTGCCAACCGCCACCACTCGTCCCCGCATCAGCGCCGTCTCGTTGATCCGCTTCGCCGTCTCTGCGCTTAGCGTTGCCCACTCACTATGGATCATGTGCTCGTCCACATCTTCTGCCTCCACGGGCCGAAACGTATCTAGCCCCACATGTAGCGTCACCGTCTCTAGCGCCACGCCACGCTTGTGCAAGTCCGCCAGCAGATCCACCGAAAAGTGCAGCCCTGCGGTTGGTGCCGCCGCACTACCCTCTAGCTTATTATAAATAGTTTGATAGCGCTCGGCATCGCCCACATATTCAGTGATATAGGGTGGTAATGGCACGTCGCCAAAGCCATAGGGTTGCCGATCAAAGCGTACGTGGCGCGTCCCCGTCTCGTGAACCATAACGATCTCGGCCGATCCATCTTCATCCGAACCAAGTCTCTCAATCGTGCTGCCCATCTTCAAGTTACGTCCACGCGTCAAGCACTCCCAAAGCAGCCCATCCGCATCGATCTGCTTCAGCAAAAAGATCTCCACCTTGCCACCCGTCGGCTTACGTCCATAAATCCGCGCCGGGATCACGCGGCTATTATTCGCCACTAGCAGATCCGGTGCCATCATATAGTCATCGCCCCCATTCAGATACTCTACAATGTCGGAAAAACGGCGGTGTTCAATGCGCCCATCTTTGCGGTGCAGCACCATCAATCGGCTACTCTCGCGCGGCTCTGCTGGCTGCTGGGCGATAAATGAATTGGGTAGATCGTAATCAAAGAGGTCGGTTTTCATAGATAAGAGTCGAAAGGCTTAAAAAATGACAAGGTGACAAAAACGACAAGGTGACGGAGTCCACCCCGTCAAGATAAGGACTGTACAACATGATTTGGGCGCGAACCAAGAACGACAGTAGAAACAACACGGAGTACTTCACCTTGTCACTTTGTCATCGTCACTTTGTCATCTTTGCACGCGTCAACGAATGCTGACCAAAACCCCTCATGCGCGTCATCCAGCTCATCGAGCCGTTCAGGGTGCCATTGGACTGCGACCACCCACGAATGCGACTTGCTCTCGAATGCTTCCACCAGCCATTGATCTGGATCCGCGATGCCGGTTGCCACGAAATCGGAGGCCAGCGTCGCATGGTCCAGCCCCTGATGGTGGTAGGTGTTGCTGGGCAACCGCTCACTCTTGACAATCGAATGTAGCTTCGTCTCGGGCGTAATCAAGATATCATGATAATTGGGCGCATCTCTCGTTGAACTATGTCCCTCAAAATGTTGCACCATGCCGCCCCCTGCCGCCACATTTAGCACCTGACAGCCGCGACAGATCCCAAAAATCGGCATGTCTTTTGTCAACGCATCTTTACTCAGCGCCAACTCCAACTCGTCGCGCGGAATGTCAATCGCATCGGGATTCGCCCCATCTAACGTTGCGCCAAAGTAGCTTGGCTCCACATCGCCACCGCCCGTTAGCAGCAGACCATCTAATTGATCCAACAGCGCAGCGGGCAACCGACCCTGGACATCTGGCTCGAACGTTGCGCCATCGGGGAAGACCGCAGGGTGGTCGGGTGAAAGCACAACCCCTATTGCACCGAACTTCGTCAATACGTCTAAATACTCTTGTGTATGTTCGGCTATCCACTTGGCATCGCCCCGCTTGGCGGTTACGCCAATCAATGGTTTGGTCATAAAGGATCCTCATACCCAACTTGGATTAATAAATATGTGTGGAGATTGCGTATGCTAACGTTAGGCCATAGGGTAAATGCCGCATTAGAGAATGCTTGCTCCACAATTAGGTGTAATTATTTCACGTTACAAATTGTGTAATTCAATACGCTAGACTAAGCCACTTCATTCTACACCAATTCGTAAACTGTGTTATAAATATTGTGTATCTTGACAGGGTGAAGTTATCAATCTGATCACCTTGTCGTTTTTTGTCACCTTGTCATTTTTTCATCGCTCGAAAATTTCAAAAAAGATTACATAAACTATGTGGACCTTAATTTTTGCACTTATCGGCATTTTACTCTTCTTCGCCATCGCAATTGGTGGCAGTTTTTTTGTTATTGTCTATTGGCGCTATATTCAACGGCCCGTTCCCAAACACGACGGAGAATTTATGCTGTCGGGTTTAGATGGCTCTGTCGAGGTGCTGCGCGATAAGCACGGCATCCCGAATATTTATGCCGAAACTCGCGCGGATCTATTTCGCGCGCAGGGTTACGTTCACGCGCAAGATCGACTGTGGCAAATGGAGCAGAATCGACGGATTGCCCGCGGCACGCTAGCCGAGGTCTTTGGCGAAGCTGCGCTCGATGCTGACCGCTTCAGCCGCATTGTAGGATTCTGGCGCGCGGCTGAAGCTGAGCTGGAATCGCTTGATCCAGAAGAACGATTGGCGCTCGAACAGTATGCCGAAGGGGTCAATGCATATATCGATTCGCGCCCCAAAAACCTTGCGGCAGAATTTAACCTGCTGCGCATTGTGCCCGACCCATGGACCCCACTCGATTCGCTAGGCTATGGCAAGGTAATGGCGTGGTCGTTGAGCGTAAATTGGGATAGCGAACTGGTGCGTTTGCGCTTGATGGGGCAACTTGGCCCAATGAAGGCTGCTGAATTAGAACCCGACTATCCTGAACAAAATGTGATTATTCTCGAAGCACTGGGCGAACAGTTTGAGCGCCTACTTTCCACAGCGGGATTGTTGCAAAACCAGTATGAAGAGATGCAATCGTGGCTAAGCGAACAGGGTACGCAAGGATTTGGTGTTGGACAGGGCAGCAATAGTTGGGCGCTTGGTCCAAAAGCAACCGAAACTGCCCGACCGCTGTTGGCAAACGATCCACATCTTGCGATTAGTATGCCTAGCCCGTGGTACGAAAATCATCTGATCTGTCCCGATTTACACGCAAGTGGCGTCTCGTTAACGGGATTGCCCGCTGTGTTGATCGGCCACAATGAAGAGGTTGCCTGGGGCATCACGAACTCATTTGCTGATGTGCAGGATTTATACGTTGAGCGCACGCATCCTGACGACGAAACGATGTTTGAGTTTGAGGGTGAGTGGGAACAGGCGAAGGTTTTTGATGAAGAAATTTACGTGCGCAAACAGCCCGAACCGTACGTGCAGCGTGTGGTCGTCACGCGCCACGGGCCGCTGGTAAGCGACTGGCTCAACCGCACGAAATCAGTCGATCCGAAATCAATTGGCGCAAAATCAACTGGCGCGCAATCATCGACCGAGATCCTCACTGTCCCGCTGGCGTTACAATGGACAGCACATCGACCCGGCCACAACCTGTTGGCGGGCCTAAGGCTCAATACCGCCACCGATTGGGATTCCTTCAATGCCGCGCTGTCGAACTGGTCTTGCCCACCCCAAAACTTTACCTATGCGGATGCAAGCGGCCATATTGGCTACGTGTTGGCGGGCGATATTCCTCGGCGCGAAAATAATCCTGGACTTGTACCTGCTTGTGGCTGGCGCGGCACGCAAGAGTGGACGGAGATGGTGCCGTTCGACGAGTTGCCGCGCATTCTTAATCCAGAATCGAATAAAATTGTGACCGCAAATAATAAGATGGTAGGTGATGATTATCCTCACTTTTTGGGTAATGATTTTTATCCCGGTTGGCGGGCGTCGCGCATTGAAGAGATGTTGAGCACAAAGATGCGCTACAACGCAACGGATATGGTGGAGATTCAGATGGATACTGGCAGCAAGCTCGCCGTCGGACTGACTCCATGGTTTGTACAGGCGCGCACGCGCGACCTCTACGCCGAGACCGCACTTGTGGAATTGCGAAACTGGAATCACCGCATGGACTCGGACAGCGTTGGCGCGCTGATCTATCACTTCTTGCTGCTTCAGGGGATCGAAATGGCCTTTGGCAGCAAGCTTGAGGATATGGCTTCTGGTTTTTCGGGCACGGAGCAGAACAACCCGATTTTTGGTGCAAATGGATTTGTTGGCAAGGCCGAAACCAAGCTCTATGATTTGCTCAACAATCATCCTGAATCGCATTGGTATACGGATACCGAAAGTGGTAAAGAGCGCAACCGCGAAGAATTTTTGCAGGCGTTATTTGATATGACAATTACTCGGATGCGAAAAGAGTTGGGCGAAAGTCTGCGTCTGTGGCAGTGGGGTCGACATCATCAGATCCGCTATGTGCATCCGATGGGCAGCGTGCGTCTGCTTAAGTCATTCTTTAACAAGGGGCCATATCCGGTAGGGGGCGATTTTACAACGCCACTGCAAACTCGTCACGCAGCAGAGCTACCGTTGGGGTTGGTAAAAGTGATTCCGAGCTACCGTCAGATTTACGAAGTAGGCAATTGGGACAAGGCGCGCACTGTCAATTCAACGGGGCAATCGGGTCATCCGCTTAGCACACAATATAATGATCAGATTGAGATGTGGCGCGAGGGTGAGTATCACGTTATGCCGTGGTCGCGCGAGGCGGTCGAGCGCGAGGTGGTAAATAAGATGACGTTGCATTCATGATGGATTGTGTAAATAAATGATCGCAACGATATCGTGCCCCTGCTACAAAGCTGGATGAGACAGAAACATGCAAGACAGAATTGACGCTTATTAAAGTAGACCTTTATTCTTAAACAGAAGAGGGCCTGACCACCAGTAAATTACATTTCGGTGGTCAGGCCCTCTTCTGTTTCTGTGCTCAAGTTTCTATGCGCAACTGCTTATACAATTATTGAAGTACTATTCTGTTCTGCTGCGAGCGCTATTGTCGAATCGCTGGCAAATATATTTCGTACCCTTCAATTACCTGTACTCTAACAATGCTAACAGAGGCCGATATTGTATTGGCGGCGTTTATGGTTGATTCATCTGTGTTTGTTAGAATCAGCTCCGCTATATTTGTAATTGTATCGCTATCTGCCTCCCACGCCGGATCCATATAGATTACGTATAGATACGAACGCTCCTCATTTGGTGCTAAGTGTGCAATATCAACAATACATTGTGAGTATTGAGCGGCACCTTCTTGGCAACTCCACTCAGGTGAACTGACTGCACGTGCAAAGAGCATATTCTCTGGCACGTTATCAGCAATCTGAATGTCCCAAATTGCATTATCCCCTGTGTTTTTAATCGAAACAGAGAATGCTATTGAGCGTTCGGTAGATGGATCAATCGTTTCGTGACTAGCCTTCATGCTAAGCGCAAGTGAACGGTTCTGATCACTAACAAGCGGGTTCGCAGGAACGGTTGGTACAGTCGGCACAGTTGGTGGATCAACGACAGTTGGCTCAGGCGAAGCTGTTCCTCCTGGCATCGGCGTAGTTTCTGACGTTGGCGTGACACTGGGTTGAGAGGTCTCTTCGGTTGGTACGGTTGGTACCGTAGGCACGGTCGGCACGGTCGGCACGGTTGGCACAGTTGGTGGATCAACAACCGTTGGCTCAGGAGAGGCTGTCTCTTCGGGCGTTACCGTTACGCCTGGTTGAGGCGTCTCTTCGGTTGGCACGGTTGGCGGATCAACAACTGTTGGCGGATTGATGACGGTTGGCTCAGGAGAGGCTGTCTCTCCGGGCGTTATCGTTACGCCTGGCTGAGGCGTCTCTTCGGTTGGCACAGTTGGCACAGTTGGCGGATCAACAACAGTCGGCGGATTGATGACGGTTGGCTCAGGAGAGGCTGTCTCTCCGGGCGTTACCGTTACGCCTGGCTGAGGCGTCTCTTCGGTTGGCACAGTTGGTGGATCAACAACTGTTGGTGGATTGACGACGGTTGGCTCAGGAGAGGTTGTCTCTTCGGGCGTTACCGTGATGCCTGGCTGGGCGGTCTCTTCAGTTGGTACGGTCGGCACAGTTGGCGGATTAACGACAGTTGGTTCTGGCGTTGATACTCCGTCACTTTCACATACAAGCTCAATTGTGTCCAGATTGGTTTCGGGATCGCGCTGATGTAGTGTAACGATATGTGGACCTGCGTCTAAAAAGAGTTCAAGTGGATCTGCCCCGCTGTACCGATCATTTGCAAAGTCGTATACAAACTCCTTATCAATCTGTGTGTCCCACAGATAAACCGTAGATAGGACATTATCTATGGTAATAAAAAATGAGTCATTGAGACCCGTATTTGATTGTACTCGCCCCTTAATTTTACACATGCTTGGCTGAGGAACAGTAAAGCAGAAGTCAGCGGAGCCACCTGTACCGAATGAACGATGGCCGCTTTCGATTGGCGCATAAATATATTGTCCATTACTAGCTCGTCCATTCGTTCCGATTATAAACGGTGCTTTTAAAATTCCGTCTTCAGCTTCTTGTACTAACCCACCACAACCTTGAGGTGGTGCAGTTATTGTTGCCGTTGGCATAACAATAGGCGTGCTTACCGGTGTATTTGCAGGTGGCGGCACAGTCGTTGGCGTATCCGCGGGTGGTGGTGGTGGCGGTGTGTTTACCGGTGTATTCTCAGGTGGCGGCACAGTCGTTGGCGTATCCGCGGGTGGCGGCGGTGTGTTTATCGGCGTATTGGCAGATGGCGGCACAGTCGTTGGCGTATCTGCGGGTGGCGGCGGTGTGTTTATCGGTGTATTCGCAGGTGGTGGCGGCGGAGGCGGTGTGTTTATCGGTGTGTTCGCAGGTGGTGGCGGCGGAGGTGGTGTGTTTATCGGCGTACTGGCAGGTGGCGGCACAGTCGTTGGCATATCTGCGGGTGGCGGCGGAGGCGGTGTGTTTGTCGCGGTCGGCACAATGGGTGTGTTTGTCGCGGTCGGCACAATGGGTGTATTCGTAGGGACTACAGCCGTTGGTGCGATGTTGCAAGTTTGAATCAACGATTTTGTATAGGTTTTGAAGGCCTGACCCAAAGGCGTTAACTGGCTTGTGTTTGGTACAAATAATGCTCCATTAAGCGGTCCCTGTCCAGTATTATCTGGAAAGTTCAAGCTGAACCACGAAAATCTTTGTACAAGGCGATTCCCATCAGACGAGTAGCCTGTAGAGCTGTTTGTTTGCTCTAAAAAGAAGTCGAAGGTAGAGGTCATGAAGTTAGCTGTGCCAACACCATTTGTGTCAAAACCATCTGGCAATAGAATACCATATTCGCTAACTATAAGGGGTTTGTTACGGTATCCATTGTCTGCCATCCACTGGCGGAAGCTAATGATGTTTTCTTTGAATAGATCAATATTCCAGTGATCAGGTGGATCCACATACTCAATTGCAGGATCAGTTCCGCTCATGCCTGGCGGCACACCTGCTCCCCAGAATACCTGATTTCCTGTTGGGAAAACTACTTCACTCATGACAAATCCGTGTACATGGACTACATCAGCAGGCGGATTCGTTCCATATAACCGTTGATATTCAGCCAGAACTTTGTCCAAATACTTTTGGCGTAGCTTTGTTGGCGTAACAAGGCCAGCAAATGCGACCTGTGCGGATGAGTCTCGATTTTTGATAAATGTATACAGATCATGATAAAAGACTGCATACTGCTCAGCCGTAATTCCATCTTGACCGCTGCGGTCTGGCTCATTACCCGCTAGCCAGAGTGAGCCTGGGTTTGCATCAATTACCGGACCAAGTTGGCTATCTAGGTTGCTGGTGTTAAAGCCTGTACGAACCACACGGGCAAAGTCAAGACCTGCTGGGCTACCAGATGAGTTCTGAAATCGATAGTCTAAGAACCATCCAAGATTTAACTGATCTACCGGATAATCTGAAATTGGACCTGCCTCACGCGCTACATTAACACCGAAGCGTTCAATCGCATCCGGAGGGCAGGATTGTGCGAAGGCACTCTGATGGCCGAGACCATATAGAGGTGTAGTGAAAAAAGTTGCTACAAGTAAAGCGATTACGCTATACTTGAGCAGCCTATATAAAGGAAACTGCTTTGACATTAATTTCTCCATGTTTAAATTCAAATAGATTAACAACTATGTTAACCTGCTAGCTGAGACCTTTTAGAATAAATTTGTTTTGGGTGGTGCTTTTGGACCATAATCAAAATTTTTGGATAGAGAACTCATTGCATCATTCAATTTAAATACTTGGATGATGTGAATCGAGCGCACGTTGCTCTCTACCGTATACTTAATATTTATCCAGAAAGTTTTGTACAACATTTCAACCAAAAGGTAATGGGATAGAACTTTTCTAGGCAACTATAAAATCAGTATTTTCAGCGCCAAAAGACAGTATACATCAGCTTCACACATTATTGTGTTACAATTAGTCAGCAGGACAATTTTTTAAGTTAATCTGAGCTTCGTAGCAAAAATTGTAAGTTTTATAAAACAAAATGTGTTAGCTCTCCTTATCTGATAAAAATCGCACGAATATTTTGGTACAGCAAATCTTCACAGAGCAAATTATATTTCAGTCTAAATTTATTAGAAGCTGTCTGAAAAGCTCATTGAAGCAGAATGTTTGATGGCAGTAAGACCTTTTCAGACAGTTTGTTAGGTTGATAAATTTTTAATGCAGTGGATGAAGCATTGATAGATAACAAACAGTCACGACAGACAAAAGCATTGCTGAAGCCCGGCCTTGATTATCGCGTACCTACATTTGCGGGTCGCGCTTATCCCGCTGATTCAAATGAACTGAGTCAATACTTGGAGCACTATTTGGATATTGGAGCGAATCAGTTTGAGGCGAAGCAATCTCTTTTACCAAACAAGGCAATTCGGGGGTTGTTGAGCCCTCATATTGATTACCCGCGTGGTGGCCCGGTTTATGGCGCTGTATGGCAGCACACGGCTCCTGTTTTAGAGAGTGCTGATTTGGTAATATTGTTTGGCACAGACCATTATGGTGTTGACCCATTTACGTTGACGCAGCAGCATTATGCGTCGCCGTATGGAATCTTACCTACAGCCACAGATGTGGTTGATAAACTTGCGATTGCAATTGAACAGGTGGGTGGTTCTGGCACAGCTTATAAAAGCGAATTTCGGCATCGCAAAGAGCATTCATTAGAATTAGTAGCAGTTTGGTTGCATCACATGTTAGCAAGACAAGGCCATATTGCCGAGCAGAACAGGCCCCCATGTGAATTGGTTCCGATCTTATGTGGAGGAATACATCGCCATATTCTCGACGATAGCGATCCAGCAGACGATCCACTGTTAAATAATGTGCTGAATGTTCTACATGAGGTGAGTAAAAAGCGCAATGTGTTAATTGTGGCCTCTGGCGATCTTGCCCATGTTGGCCCGGCGTTTTCGGGCGCACCGTTAGACAAGCAAAAACGTGCGCTTTTACGCAGCACAGATGATGCGCTGTTAGAGAGCATGTGTACTGGTGGCAGCCAATCTTTTTTTGAAGAAATACGCTCGGTAAGGGATCGCAATAATGTCTGCGGGGTTACGCCAATTTATCTAACCATGCGCCTGTTAGAAATGTTGAACCACAACGATTCGGTCTTTGACAAGCTAATCGGTTCGTCTGTTGCCTATGATACCTGCCCTGCTGATGAGATGGATACGTCGGTTGTAACAATCGGTGGGGTGCTTTTCTCTTGACCACAATTTTTACCGTTTTACCCAAAATCTGATTCACTAATTTTTTAACCTACCACTTTTACCCGAAACTTATGAATCCCAATAATAATTTAGAGTCTGAACCCTCTCTGTCCACTGCGCGCGTAGCAAGCTGGTCACAGATGTTTTTACCAGTTGTTGCTGCGGCAATATTAGCGGCGTTATCTTGGCCTGTTTGGCGTTGGTTATGGCAAGAATGGATGGGGAATGAATACTATAGTCATGGTGTTCTTATTCCCGCTGTTGCAGCTTTTTTAATTGTTCAACGAATACGCAATGATGAAGATTTTAAGTGGCAATGGGGTGCAACTAATGTGATCAGTTTGCTTGTGCTGATGTTGGGACTTGTTGCATTTGTTTATTTCGTCAATAATAAAGCATACTATGTGGCTAGTATCGTTCTCATCATGCTTATTGGCATTTTGATTTGGGCATTTGGCGGCAAATTGGCGACGTCAAAGCTAATTTTTCCGATAGCTTATCTGATTTTCATGGTTCCCCTACCGTTTATTGAACGGTCGACATTGCCGTTGGCTATGTTTACGGGTGTTTGCTCTAGTGGGCTTGTACAGTTTCTAGGAATTCAACTTGAGGTCGTTGGTAATGCAATCAAATTACCCAATGCAAATTTGGTAGTCGGTGCACAATGTAGCGGAATCAATTCGCTTATTGCCCTGACTGCTCTGACGGCGCTTGCTGCTTATATTTTCGAGGGACCACTCTGGGCAAAGGTATTATTAACTTTTGCGGCGATTCCGCTTGCGCTAATCAGCAATATATTGCGAGTCGCTTCGCTGATATATGTTGCAAAAAATTACGGTGCAGAGAGCGCCTTCACCTTTTATCATGACTATTCTGGCCCAATTTTCTTTGCTGTTGTGCTCCTTTTTATGTATCCTATTGCAAAGCTTTTGCGCTTTCAGAATTTCCGTCTAAATGTTATCTAAAATTACGGCTGCTTATGTTTTGCAGCGCCATAAACGTAACGCTTCCTCTTCTGTTTAGCATCTTCTCAAAACTGGCGGTAGCGCTGGTTGAGTGTGGGACGCTGAAAGCTAGAGCACTGTGCAGCTTTTTTGGTAGCATTGTGGCTGTATCAAAACCAAGCGGATGGCGAACCTCTACTTACTAAGTATGAAGATTATTAAGTACTAAGAAGGTACTCTGTTTACGTTAAAAGGAATGTGCTATTGTGCTGCTACGAGATATAAATGAGTAATGAAACAGCATCTCCGTGCAAATCCCACCCAATGTATCTATGAAAACAAGCCAACTTTCTAACACCCAAAATAATACCCTTCGCGAAATTAGTCGCGACTCTGCAACAGGCTTTGGGGAGAGTCACATCATCAAACCCAAACAAATCACATCTGAACAAAGCAACCATGCGAAAACAGGTTCATCTAATATCTATAGTTATATAGTTATTGGGCTTCTTCTTTTGGCTGCCTTTGCTTTGTATGGACCAAAGCTGTTGAGTGGTACGGAACAATCTGATGCTGTGTCAGCGAGTGATGGCCACAGCTATGTAAGTGATCTCGATTTCTGGCGACGCACCAATCGCGAGACCCATGTCGCTTCATCCATTCCGCTGGACCTAAGCAACGATCTTGAAGAAATACCGTTGGCTATTGGCAAGTGGACAGGCGTAGACATGCCCGATACGAATCGAGAGGTAGAGATATTGCTTGATCCAGAGCAATATGTGCGCAGGCTCTATCAGCATGAGAATGGAAACTATATTTGGCTAAGCCTCATCGGTGGACGTAGTTCAAAACCATTCCATGCACCCGATATTTGTTACGATGCTGACGGCTGGCAATATAATTTAGGCTCTCATCCCTTTGCATTAAATAATGGCGGTGAGATCTTTGGCCTTTGGTTAGAAGCAGAAAAAGAGGTGACGGAAGGCACCGCACCGCTTGAGCATTTTGTCTCTTACTTTTATATATTTCCAGATCATGACCGCGAACTTTCTGATGGCATCGTGCTGTTTAAATTAACCTCTTCTAAATTTGGCACGTCAGAACAGAGTTTAGAGATACATCAAGATTTTGTCAGTAGCATATTTGGTGGCTTATAACAAACACAGGACCCGACTGTTCTTTGTTATATTGCTTAGGTTGATTATACTTATACCTGAAAAATTTTATAAGAAGCTGTTTAAAAACAGAATACTGAAACATGAGCATTTGGTATTTGAAACAACCTATGAGTCTATCACTGCTTATAACAGTATCCTGTATTGCCCAACATTTTTACCCATTATGCAACAACAAAAATTAACGCTATGTATTCTTTATGTTGCTACACTTCTGCTTGCACTTACTGCCTGTGCAACAAGGATCGAATCTGCCGATCCAGCAAGTGAATCGGCTAGCGGCACGAATCAAGAAAATAACTCATTCAATGCAACCTATGGATCATGCAGCCTTGAGTTGACCGAAGATACGTCTACAGAAGAGGCGATTCAGGCTGTTTTAAGAGCCGAGGGGCAATTTGTAGTCGATCAGAATATTGATGCATTGATGGCGCTCTGGATTGATGGCAGCTACATTAAGAATGCAAAGAATACGGTTGATGACAAAAGCGATGATCAACTTTGGTCTGACGTGGATGCAATTCGCCATCGATATGTGCGGACTGTTTTTCCTGGCGCACCAACAGAGATCCAACCGGCAAATTTGCAAATCGAACTTGATGGCGACAATGCCGTTGTAATTGCGACGACGCGTATTGGCGATGAAATTTCGCCTTCCGGCGATCGGTGGGAGCTGACGCGCCAAAACGACTGCTGGTTGATCCAAAGTTTGGCATATAACCTCGAACCTAACTAGCGCGGATTTGATCGCCGCATATGCTCGACATCACCGCTGTTTTACCCACCCTACTTGCGTTCTTTCTTGCGCTACTTATCCTCGCTTACCTCAGCTACAAAGTCAGTATCGAACTCCAACTCCTTATCTATTACAGCACCGGTTCAAAAGATATGCCTATCGTCATACTCTTTTTGGCCCTCTTTCCTGGCGTGCTTATTCATGAAGCTGCCCATTGGGTTACGGCGCGTCTGCTTGGCTTGAAGGCTAGCAAGTTTCGCGTTTGGCCTAAAAGAACTGGGAAACATATCGGCATGGGCAGCGTTAATGTCGAGCAGGGTGGTGCGCTGCGCGATAGTCTTGTCGGCTTAGCGCCATTGATTGTTGGTACGTTTCTTATCGCTTTGATTGGTCATCGCGTCTTTGATGCATACTTGATCAGCGACGCATTGCTCGTCGGTCGTTGGCAGGAAGGGCTTCGTGCCATGTGGCTTGCGCTCAATAAGACCGATGGCGCAATATGGGCCTATCTGCTTTTTGCTATTGGCAACGCAATGGTGCCAAGCACAAGCGACCGTGAACCAGTCAAAACACTTCTGCTCTACATTGCGATTGCCGTACTCTTTTACTTTATTCTTGGTCTTCCGCTCTCTCCCCTTAGCTTTATGATCGGCTGGCTTTTGCCTCTGCTCGTGGATCTGAGCAGCGCCCTCTTTTTCATTATTCTCATCGATCTAATCATCCTAATGGTTTTGCTTATGCTAAGGATCTTTGTCGAGCCACCAAAAGGTAGCGCAAAAATGCCTAAGCGCCGAAGATAGTAACCTTATTCCTCAAACAGAACGCGCCTTTCACGCTCGCGGCGGCTGCCAACTAGCCAAAAGAGAAGTGCAAGCGCAATGAGCAAAAGCGGCAGCAACACGCAGATCGAGAAGAGTATATAATACCAAACATAACGCAATCGTTCGGACCGAGTCGTTTCAATTTCGGCGTCCCAATTCAGCAATCCATCCACAGAGATTGTCCCATCTGTTGTATTGCCAGGCTTCAAAGGCGTTAAGGTAAGCCCGATGGGTTGCGCAGTTGCTGTGCGGCGCGGGGTAGGCGTAAACGTTCTGCTTGGCAACGGGGTGGGCGTAAAGGTTGATGTGGCTGTCTCTGTTGGTGAGGGTGCCACCGTTGAAGTTTGCGGAATTTCTGTGGGCGTTTCTGTTGGTAGATTGAGTGGTGAATCGAACGCAGGCGGATCCAGTGGCGAATTGAATGCAGGCTGCTCTAATGGCGAGGCGAACGCATCGGGCGCATTCGCGCTGACACCCACAGTTACTTTCCTCGAGACCATGCCACCCGGGTTGCGCAAGGTCAGCGTGTAAGTTGTGGTGACTAAGGGCGTATGCATGAAAGAAGTTGAATCGATTCCGATAACTTCTTGCACATCATCATATGTTAAAGTAATGGCAGACGCGCCGATAATCTCCCAATTAAGTTCTACCGTATTGCCCACTGCAATCGAGGCTGGGTCACTTTTAAAGCTGAGCAGCGCGGGCGCACTGACTGCTGTCTCTGTTGGGGCAAGCGTTACAACAGGCGTTGGTGTAAAGGTTGGCGTTCCGGTTGGCGTATCAGAGGGTATAAATGTTGCAGTAGGGGTTGGCGTCGCGGTTGACGTAGGGGTATTAAGCGGCGAATTGACTGTGGGCACAGGTGTGACGGTAGCTTCTGGCGTGTTTGTGACAACCTGCGTAATTGTAGCTGTAGGGGTTACCGTAACTGTCCCCGTGATGGTTGCTTGTGCCCTGATCAAGTTGACCGAATCAACTTGCGTAGATGCTGCAACATCCTCCGCAGAATGAATTGCTGAAAGGCTCAACAACCCTCTAAATACAAACAGCAAACAGAGGCCAATAAGCAGCCCAGCAAAACTAAATTTTGTTCCTCTACGCATCTTCATCTGTCGATCATAAATTGATCAATTCAATCTGCGCAAACTTATCCTATGCTAGACGTCAAAAAAGAGCTGCATCTATTTTTCACTGCCCTCGTGTTTTATACCCGCATCCCCATTTCAAACTGGGTGCCATATAAAGAAGAGAGCCAAGCTCTTTCGGCGCGCTATTTCCCCTTGGTTGGCACTGTAGTCGGTACGCTGACTGCGCTTGTCTTCTGGACTGCCGCGCTGCTTTTCGCCACACCCATCGCTATCTTGCTTGCCATGACCACCGCTATTTGGGTCACCGGCGCGCTGCACGAAGATGGTTTTGCCGATCTGTGCGACGGCTTTGGTGGCGGCTGGACCAAAGAGCGCATTCTCGAAATTATGAAGGATTCAAGCTTGGGGACATTTGGCGTCCTTGGCCTGATCGTGGCGATGGGACTAAAATTTTTGGCACTTGCCCAACTGCCCATTGATGTCGTTCCGCTCACGTTCATTGCGGGGCATACAATCAGTCGCTATGTTGCCATAACCTTTCTCAACACCCACGCCTACGCTCGTAGCGACGACACACAAAAAGCTGGTGCGATGGTCCGGCCTATGCGACCCGCTGAACAGCTAATTGCGTTGCTCCCAGCACTCATCGCCGCGCTATCTATGTTTCTCATCTTTAGCCCTTTGCTCGTAGTAATTTCTATCATACCACTTGCTATTATCCGCTGGTATTTGGGCAAACTCTTCATGCGTAAACTTGAAGGGTATACAGGTGATTGCCTCGGTGCGACACAGCAGATCACGGAGGTGATCTTTTATTTGATGCTTTCTTTATAATTTTCCGATATTTGCATCCACAAATGAATCGCATCGTACGGGCATGGTATATCGCGCCCTTCTTCCAAAAACCCCAAAACACCGCCACATCCACAAATGAACCTCACGGGATCGGCACGATATATCGTGCCGCTACGAATTGCAACGATCTACATGAATGCGAAATGATGGCTCGTCCATCACTACTCTCACATTCGTACGGGCATGATATATCATGCCCTTCTTCCAAAAACCCCAAAACACCGCCACACCCACAAATGAAACGAGATCGGCACGATATATCGTGCCGCTACGAATTTTACGGCCAAAACTATCCGCTCCCCAACCACCCGCGCAACTGCCGGCCATCCTGCGCGTGCGCATGTAACCCATCGATCGACACACAGCGCGCGCCCATCGCCTGTGCCAACTGCGCCGCCGCGCCCATGCGCACATAGCCCTGCTCGCTATCGATCACAACTGTCGGAATCGACTGCTTAACCAGCCCCGCGCATCCGTCAAGCGGCGAAATGCCCGTATTCGAGCGCCCATCCGTAATCAGCACAACCAGCGGAGAAAGCGCTACCTCGCGCCGAGCGTATCGTTCGAGCGTTTGTCCCGCCAAGAGCAGACCCGCACCCAACGGTGTGCGCCCGCCCGTGGGCATATGACGCAACTGCCGCTCAGCCACATCGACCGAGTTTGTAGGTGGTACCAGCAGCCGTGCGCCCGACCCCCGAAACGAAATTAACCCCACCAGATCACGTTTCTGATATGCATCTAGCAGCAGCATTATCATTACCCCTTTTACTAGCGCCATACGCTTGCGTGCGCCCATAGAACCCGACGAATCCACCACAAAAAGCAACAGATTACCCACCCGAGCGCGCCGCACTTTTGTGCGCAGATCAGCATGCGTAATGGCAAACTTATCGTGGGTGGGCAAGGCTGTTTCTGAAGGAGAAATCGGGCGAGCACGTCGCAACGCAGCCGCTTGCAACGTTCCCGCAAGCGCGATGTCGCGCGGCGAGCCGATTGGTTTGGCCGAGCCAGCGGTCAGCCCCCGCTCTGCGTTTAGACTGTGACTGCGGCGGCCACGCGTAGATCGATTCCCTGTGGTGATCGTCGTCGGCAGCAGCCGATTCACCGCAAACGAGCCACTTGGGGCAAATGTCTCATTTGTGGATCCACCCTGTGATCCGCCATCCTCATTATCTCCATCTGTTCCGACATCATTCTGATCCGCGCGCTCACTCACCCTCCGCAGTGGAACCGTCTGATCCCGCATCTTGCTCATCCGCAGAACCCCCATTCGGGTTGTGCGTAGAACCGTTTTGGCCAGATTCTGTGTCGTTGCGCGGGCGATGTTGATTCATTAAATCGTCCAGTTGCTGCTCGTCTAGCCCCGGCTCTTCAAAGGGCTGCCGTCGCCGTCGATGGGGCAGAACGAAGCGCGCGGCTTGGCGCACATCGTCTGCCGTCACCTCGAAGCGACCATCCCATGCGGTTAAAGTCGAAGCTGTTTTGTACATGGTGATATCGGCACGCAGGCCATCGACTTCGCTGCCGATGCAGATTTGGGTCATCAATTCGAGCATCGAATCTGGTACGAGCACGCGCGGCAGCTCGGCCTTTGCCACCGCGACACGGCTTGCCAATGTTCGATCCTGCTCTATGTATTGTTCGACAAAGTGGGTAGGATCGGCTTCGTAGGCGATGCGCCGCCGCACAACTTCGGAACGGATGGCCGCATCGCGCGGCCCGATTACGTCGACCGTTAGCCCAAAGCGATCCAGCAATTGGGGGCGCAGGTCGCCTTCTTCGGGATTCATGGTGCCGATGAGCAGAAAGCGCGCGAGGTGCGATGCGCTAATGCCTTCGCGCTCGACGCTGTTGACACCCGACGCCGCAACATCGAGCAGAAGATCTACAATGTGATCGGCCAGCAGGTTGACTTCATCAACGTAGAGTACGCCGCCATGTGCCCGCGCCAGCAGACCAGGTTCGAAGCGACGTTCGCCCGCGGTCAGCGCTCGTTCAATATCGAGCGTTCCCACCAGTCTGTCGTCGGAGGTACCGATGGGGAGTTCGACAAAGGGCGATGCCCCCACCGACAGCGAGATGCTCTCTTTGCCCGCATTAGTGTGGAGCGTAATGGGCAATTCGTCTTCTTCGGTTTTTTTGTCTCGGGTTGTAGGCAACAATGCGGCGAGTGCACGAGCGGCTGTGGATTTGGCGGTGCCTTTTTCGCCGCGGATTAGCACGCCGCCGATTGCGGGGTTGATGGCGTTGAGCAGCAGTGCAAGCTGCATTTCGTCTTGCCCGATGAGGGCGCTAAATGGATAATGGCTGTTTGATTGCATAGTCCGTAATATTGCCACTTTGCGTTATATTATTCAATATTTAGGACAGTCCGCGGAGATAGAGTTAAATCGTAGCCCAAAAGCAGCCGCTCGGTTATGCAACGCTCGCAAAACATCAATTTAAAACCGTTAATGTATCTACACCTGATCGCGCTGCCATTCAAACTGAGCGCGCAACCCATCGTGGATCGACACGATTGGGCTGTATCCCAAGACCTGTTTGGCTTTGCTGATATCGGCCATAGTTCGTTTTTGATCACCCGGACGCTTTGGCCCAGCTTGAACAATGGCTTTCTTCCCTGAAAATTCCTCGACCATTTCGATCACTTGGTGAACGTTGATCTCGTCGCCGCCGCCAATGTTGAACGTTTCGCCAACGCTCTTGTCAGCATGATCCATAATGAGCATGATGCCGCGCGCACAATCTGTTACGTAGGTGTTGCTGCGGCTATCGTTCCCGTCGCCAAAAATCGTGATCGGGTCTCCGTTGAGGATGGCGCGGATGAAAATGTTATACCCCATGTCGGGGCGTTGGCGCGGTCCATAAACGGAGTAGAGTCGTGCAACAGAGACGGGTAGCCCATCTTTGTCTGCATAGGCCAAACAGAGATTTTCGGCGGCGAGTTTAGTAATGCCGTAGGGGGAAACAGGCTGTAAGGGCGAGGTTTCGTCACCAGTAGCAAAGCGACCATAGGCGGATGAGGTCGATATGTTAATAAAATGGGGCAGCGTTTCTTGCGCGGCGGCGGCTTCGAGTAGACGCTGCGTTGCCTGTACGTTGCAGGTCATGTACGAGTCGAAATCGCTCCAGCTTTTGAGCAGACCGGCTTGCGCGGCCAAGTGGAAAATAACATCTGCACTCTCTATTAATGGAGCGAGATCACCCGTCCGAAAGTCTACTTCGTGAAGCGTAAATTGGGGGAGCGTGCGCAACGTCGCCAAGTTATTTTCTTTTATTTCCCGTGGATAATACGGAATAAATGCATCCAGCCCGATGACGGTATGCCCGCTTTCGATTAATAGTTCGCTTAGATGAGAGCCGATAAATCCCGCCGCGCCCGTAACAATACAAGTTGCCATGTTGATCCTTTAATCTTTTTGCAGTAGAGCCAAAATTAGTTACAAAAATATAGCATATAAAAGTTGTTTAGTTTAGTTTATCACAATTTTCTTCAACAATCTCTGACCCATTTCGGCTATAGCCTTACAATATTCCTGCGATATCTTCTGTAGCACTAGCGTTGATTTAAGGCTATTCCAAGATTTAGGTGAACGACAGAAAGAGCTTTACTGCAAAGATGCAACGTCTTGATCAGGCTCAACGGAACAGAACTACGAAGAAAAACAGGTCCAACCGGATCTCATGTGGTTGACAGAGTGCGTCGCACTGTTTAGAGAGTGATTCGAACCAGAACCCATTGGTACACAGTGCAATGCACTCGACACGGGAGATCCACTATGGCTGGTTTCAATGTCAACCACATGAGATCCGAAGAGCCGAAGAATTTTTTAAGCTGCTGTAGTTAATTATTTTTTGATTAGTCTAAGAAAAATGTGGCGGTACTCTCACGAACTCAGCAACGCCACTACCTAAACATCATTACTTTTTTCCATTGCTTTTTCGACCAATTTGTGATAATTCTGTTCCCATTTTTTGGCCCGCATTGTGGTACAATATCGGCATATCAACCAACCACACGTTTACATTTACAATCAGGAGCCTTCCGCAGCATGAACCCCTTTATCAAACAATTAAACAAACGCCCGCTGCTTATCGATGGCGCAATGGGCACCATGCTTTACGCCCGTGGCGCAAGTAACGAACAGTGTCTCGAACAGCTTGTGTTGACCAAACCGGAATGGATCACCGAAGTCCACCAAGCCTATGCATCGGCTGGGGCAGACATTATTAAGACGCACACCTTTGGCGCAAATCGTATGCGCTTGCAAAAATATAATTTGGCCGACGAAGTACATAGCATCAATTTTCGGGCAGCAAAACTTGTACGTGATGTACGCGAAGTAGCAGGTCGTGCGCTCTTTATTGCGGGTGATGTGGGTCCTTTGGGCCGGCGCATTCAGCCTTCTGGCCCGCTAGACATCCACGCCGCGAAAGAGATCTTTCGCGAACAACTTTCTGCTCTGTGGGAAGCGGGCGCGGATCTGCTGCTCTTTGAAACATTTAGCGACTTAACCGAGTTGACCTTAGCCGTCGAAGTCGCAAAAGAGCTGTGCGATCTACCGATTGTGGCTTCCATGACCTTTGCCGAAGATGGGATGACCGCCGCGGGCCTTACCCCCTCGACCGTGACCGAGCGCCTGTTGGCAGCCGGGGCCGATGTCATTGGCGTCAACTGCTCGGTTGGTCCAGCACCGATGCATAAGACGGTGGAAGCCATGCAGCACGCGGTAGAAGACGTGCCGATCTTGGCTGTGCCCAATGCGGGGTTCCCCGACCGGGTGGATGGGCGCTTCTCCTATCCATCTAGTCCAGAATATATGGCGCGGCATGTGAGCGAGTTTCTTGCCACGGGTGTAAAGCTAGTTGGCGGCTGCTGCGGTACAACGCCAGCCCACACATGGGCTATGCGCGGCGCGGTCGACGCCTTTTTGGCCGAACAAGGTGGCGATACCGCAGTTGATTCAACTCGTCGCAACCGGAGCAAGGGAGAATTACCCGATCTACAAGTGGGGATGACCAACGATTTTGCTGCCGAGGAAGAGGATGCACCAACCAGCTTCTTACAAAAGTTGCGTGCGGGTAAATTTATGATTAGCGTAGAAGTTGATCCGCCGCGCGGCTTTAACCCGCAAAAGCAGATCGATGGCGCACGCCACGCCAAGGCCATGGGCGCAGACGCGATCAACGTGGCCGATAGTCCGATGGCGCGTGTACGTATGGGCGCAATGTCCCTCTGCACCATGATACAGCAGCAGGTGGATATCGAGACGATTCTACACTTTACAACGCGCGACCGTTCGCTCATGGCGCTGCAATCGGATCTGATTGGTGGCCGCGCGTTGGGCATCCGCAACATCCTCGCACTGACAGGCGATCCGCCAAGCTTGGGCGACAATCAAGAGAGCACGCCCGTTTATGATGTGGACAGCATAGGCTTTGTGCGTATTATCAACACCTTTAATCAGGGCCAAGATCTGACTGGTCGCGATATGGGGCAGAAGGGTGGCTTTACGATTGCGGTTGCTTGTGATCCAACGCGACCAAATTTGGAAGAAGAGGTAGATCGCTTTCACCAGAAGGTAAGCGGCGGCGCGCACTTTACCATGAGCCAACCCATTTACGATCCGCAACTGTGGCTGGACTTTCTCAAAACGTATGAAGAGCGCCACGGTCAGTTCCCCGTGCCAGTGTTGATTGGCGTGCTGCCCGTGCAAAGCCACAAACATGCCAGCTTCCTACATAACGAGGTCCCGGGGATCACAATGAGCGAGGGTGCGCTAGAGCGGATGCGCATCGCGGGATCCAACGGTCGAGCCGAGGGGGTAAAGATGGCGCAGGAATTGCTGTTCGAATTAAAGGATCTGCCGTATGTGCAGGGAGTCTATCTGATGCCGAGTTTCGGGCGCTATGAGCTGGCTTGTCAGGTGCTAGAGGTGTTGAACGAGAAGGAACGGGCTTAAACTTTACTGGGCCGAAGCGATTGCGTTAAGCACCTCGGTATAGGATGGATTGAGCGCCAATGCCTGCTGCCATGCGACTTGCGCACTTTGCAAATCCCCGGTTGCCGCCAAGGCTTTGCCCTTCCAAAAGTGGACTTCTTCGATGCTTTGCGTGTTGGCAATAGTCGCATCCGCTAGGGCAATTAGGTCGGCGTAGCGCTGCATCTGATAATAAGCCTCGAATGGACCAAATTGATACCAGAGCATGCGCCACGGCAGCCCTAAAGATCGGGCCTGGTCAAACGAAATCGCTGCGTCCGCATAGCGACCTAACGCATTTTGCGCACTGCCCAAGTTGAACCAGGCATACGGATCGCTGGGATTCGCTGCAATTTCCGTTTGGGCATTTATTTGTGCCTGTTGCCACATAGCGGTTTGGTCTAACTGATTGTCGAAAATAGCGTTGACAACATCGGCTTTGTCACTGCTGTAGATGAGCAAATAGGTGCGGTTAAAGACTTTCCACAGTTCGTCAGTTTCGGCATAGGGCAATATAATCCCTTCGTAGTTTGTGGCATCGTTCACTAACTTATCATGTACGTAAGAATCAAAGGCAATCCAATATTGGGTCGCGTCGTTGTAGCCGGTGAGCAAGCGATAGTGGCCTAATCCATTGGGGCCAGGCTCTAGCCAAGTTTCGATCAACACGGGGATATCGTTTGCCAGCAATGTCTTCATGAGCGCACTGTTACCATTGACCCGCAACTGCGCTTTGAATCCCTGCTGTTGGGCAAACGAGACAAGCTCTTGTGGCGTAACATTTTTGTCATCTGGGTTTTGACGCAGGATTGTACCAATGTCGGCTTGATTTAAGGTGCTGCCAAAGAAGCTGAGGTTCATGGCCAAGGTCGCAGGGCCGCAGTTATTCCATGTTTGCCACTCATGGCTAAAGTTGGTTAGCGTCACCGCTGCGGGCGGGAGGATTGCTTGGACGGTAGGTGTCGGCTGTAGGGTGGACATTGGGGGCTGTGTTGGCGTCGATTGTGCGGTTGGCGTTGCCGCTGGAATGCTCTGCGTCGGCTGTCTGGTTGGAAAACTGGTCGCCGTTGGTAGAATAGTAGGTGTGTTAGTAGCCGTTGGCTGACGGGTAATCGACACGGGTGTGCTGGCACTTCTTAATATGTCGCCAACGGTCTTTACCGTTCTAGTGCTATTTGTAGAAACCTGAGCGATAGAAATCTTAGTGGGTGCTGGCCGAATATCGTCATCAGCTATAGAAGATCGCTCTGCAGTGGCAAGTGGGGCCGAAAGTATTGGCGAGACAGCCACAAGGGGCTTTTCATCTGGCAGTTTACTCTTTGCAGGTTGCGCGACAACGCTAGGCAGCATCACGCTCAAGGTGTCGATGTTGGCGACAAAGGTTAGGCTACAGATTGCACATATCAGTATAAATAGTAAAACTGTGGAAGCGTTTTTGTTTTTCATTTGTGAAGACTCAATTTGAACCTAGCAAATAGGTTGCCATTTCTTTGATTCGTCCTTCTGCAATATCCTCAAGGTTAATTCGTTTCAGATCGGCTTCAGCGGCCGTCCATTCTTTTTGCCATGCTTGCAGATCAAGCGGCAATACTTTTAAATGTTTCACCACTTCAGATACGATTGGGCTTGCCATAATTGTCACTCCTTGCAACATCTATATTGCCATACTATCCGATAATTCCTGACACTTAGCATAGATATTGTAACAAAAAAACTGGACAGGTTCTACTCAGTTTTGAATCGCCCTTAAAATATTTATTTATTCATCATTTCGCAACCATATCGGACGTAGCTATATAGTTAGCCCTTGGTACAATAGTTGGTTGACATTGAGCAGAACCACATCTATACTTGCTTCATTGTGATGAAAGGCCAATGGATTTGTAGCCACGCTCTATAGATAAGGTTGGGGTAACGATTCGCCAGCCGTTTTATCTCTATTAGCAAGCTTACCGTGGAATTTAGATCTTTATGCTACAGAAACCAGTATACCTATATTTATGTGCCGATCAAGAAGTTGCTTATCGACATGTTCTTGCCGAAGCACGCAAACGCGACCTTCTCACGCCCATTCCCTCTATCACGATTTTAACCCCATCCCGTAGTGCAGAGCAGTATATCCATTCCATTCTCCAAAATTCAATCAATACAAATGTGCAGCAATTCTATGGCCTTGCCCAATCTATATTGCGGCGAACACGGTCGGGCATTCAGGAAATCAAAGATATTGCGACGCGCCGATTGGTGCGGCGCGTGCTGATAGAGATGGAGAGCGAGGGATTGCTTACTTCGTTCGAACTGATTCATTTTTTACCTGGCTTTAACCAAGTCATCGTCGCTTGGCTGCGAGAGATGAAAAGTTTAGGCATCGAGCCTGAACGTCTGCTGGCCCACGCAGAAACAAGCGCTAATCAGCGCGATAAACAGCTCGCCAACCTCTATAATCGTTATCAACAATACTTACAAGAGCAAAGTATTTCCGATGGGGACGGCTTGCTTTGGCTTGCGGCCGAAGCGCTGGAAAAAAATCCGGCTGCTTATATGCAGGAGAATGATTCACTCTTGTTTGTCTTTGGCTTTGATCAATTTACGCCTATTCAGTTGCGGATTCTGGATGCCTTAAGCGCGTGTTTTCAGCAAACATTTATCACCTTAAGCTGGGATGCGAACAGGGACGAGACTAGCCTTGCTCTGACGCGTTTTCTGCAGACACGGAAAGAGATCCAAAGCACGTTACAGGTTGTCGAGGAGCTTATCCCACTTGACAATGCACTGGTTGAATCTCCACGGCCACAAGCACTACGCCGCCTGGCCCAAAATTTGTTCGAATCCAAATCAGAACTCACACCGCAGCAGGATCACACCACTTCCCTCGATCTAAACAGTATCGAGGTGGTTGAAGCCCCTTCGCGCGAGGATGAGGTACGTGCCGTTTTACGATCGGTCAAAACGTTGATCCTTGATGGCAGCTCTCCCGCCGATATTCAAATTCTGGCGCCAAACCCCGAGCGATACAGCAAGCTGATGTGCGCCGTCGCTACAAATTATGGGATTCCTGTTAGTCTGCACAAACCGCTGCAAGATAACCCCGCCATTGCCGCATTGCTTGAATTGTTATCGCTGCATCGCCTAAATTTCCCCAGACGGTTGACCTTGAACACACTGCGTTCGCCTTATTTTAGACAAGAGTCGCTCACCGCTGAAGAGATAAATCTGTTAGAGCAGCTTACCATAGAGCGGCCCGTGATTGCAGGAAAAGAACAATGGAAAGCGGCGTTGCAGCCTGTTAAGTCACTGGTTCTGTCAACTGATTCAGCTCGGGATGATGATCATGTTCGGCTAAAAATTGCTAGGTTGAAAGATGCGGAGGCGCTCACTCGGATTCAAAAGGGATTATTTGCCTTTTTTGATCAGATAACACCCGCGCCTTCTGCTACCTATGAGGCCTATGCGTTGTGGATTCAAGAAGCGATCATTGGCTTATGGGATGATCCGGATGAGGCACAACAAGCTGACGAAGAAGAGGTTGCTCCGCCGCTCTCCCTGCAGATGATGGCGTGCCTGAGTGAGCAAGAAGAGTATGCCGAACGTGATCTACAGGCAACAAATATTCTGCTGCGTAAGATACGCGAAATTGTCGTGGCAGCATCCACAATCCCGTTTACTTCAGATTCTAGCACAGAGAATATTGCAGAAGAAGCAATGACCAACTGGCGCGAATTTGAGCGTGATCTGCAAGAGATTTTGCCCAACACAATCATTCCTTTTGACCCCGATCTCGTCGCGGTACAAATGGATGCGCTTGGAGAGCTGCGCGCGATTACGACAGAGCATCTGTTTGTGATGGGACTCAGCGAAGGCGAATTCCCGACGTCACCAGCGCCCGATGTTTTCTATACGGTACAAGAACGTGCCGATAGCCCATTAGGGTTGCGCCAGCAACAAAGCGCTGAGGATGCCTCTCTGTGGTGGCAAGTGATCAGCAACTGCAAGCGAACCCTCTTTTTGTCGCGACCGTGGCTGGATGATAGCGGCTCCGAGTGGCCCCCTTCACCCTATTGGGATGAGGTGATGGCCTGCCTGCCTGGGTTGCAAGAAAAGGTCGTGCGATTAAAAGTTTCTGCGCCAACCGAGCCTGCCGATGCCGCCAGCAAAGCGGAGCTCTTTTTGGCGCTGTTGCAGAAGCAGTCGCAAGCATTCCCGGCTGAATTTGAGCGCCACAGGGCCATGACCAACCGATCCAGCGCGCTGCTAGGGCAACGCCAAAGCTGGACCCCCCCCGGCACCTTTGAAGGCATCTTGCGCTCGCCAGATATTACAGCGGAGTTGGCCGCTCGCTATGGCCCGAGCCACGTTTGGAGCGCGTCGCGCCTGAATCGTTTCAATAATTGTCCATATGGTTTTTTCATCGAGCATATCCTAAAGATCAACATCCTCGAAGAGCCAGAGGAAGGGCTTAATGCGCGCCAGCGGGGCAGCCTGCTTCACGCCATTCTTGAAGATTTGCACAATGCGCTCTTTGAGAAAAATATTGGATTATCGCGTCAACATCAAGAAGAGATTCTCGTCGCTTTGAACGCGTGCAGCAGGGATGTCTTTAAGAATGCGCCGCACCGCTTTGGTTTTTTGCCCGGTCCATTGTGGCGCTTCGAGCAAGAAGAGTTAACGCGTCTTGTGCGGGCCTTGCTGCGGTCGGAATGTGAGGCGGCAGGTGACGAAGCGAATTACATGCCATACAAACAAGAACTTAGCTTTGGCATCGACAAAGAGGGGTTGCCCGCGCTGAAGGTTGCAAGCAATGATGGCCGTTCGTGGCAGATGCGCGGCTTTATCGACAGAGTAGATCGAAACAAGGCTGGCCGCTTGCGCATTATCGATTATAAAAGTGGGAGTGGCACATATGGTGGACCGGATATCGAAAAAGGATTGGCCTTTCAGACCCCGCTTTACTTTCATGTAGTAGAGCGGTTAGATCCAGATAGCGGGCAGCCCGACGAAAGCTATTATCTGCACATCCCTTCACGAGAATTGAGCGGCAAGATCCAATTAAGCAAAAAGAACGGCCGTGACCTAATCGATAAGGGTATCGCCAAAGCTACGTGGACGGTTGAACAGATTCGCGCTGGCAACTTTCCCAACGCACCCGCCAAGCAAGATAGCAGGGGGAGCGGCTGCTCTTCTTGGTGTCAGTTGTCGAGCATTTGCCAGATTACGCGCCAGAGTTTGAGCAAGGGGCGCACGCTGCTTGCCAGGGGCGATGTAGCATGAAGGCGACAATCGAGCAGCAAGAGATCATCGACACGCAAGATCGTTCGCTATTGGTGCGGGCGGGTGCGGGGACGGGGAAGACTAAAACGCTTGTGGACCGCTACATGAGCCTGCTAGAAAATAATCCAACGTGGTCGGTTGGCAATATTGTGGCGATTACCTTTACCGAAAAAGCGGCCCGCGAAATGCGTCAACGCGTGCGCCAGCGGATCGAGCAGAATGCCGCTGAGGAACCGGCCTTCTGGGCCACACATCGTCGCGCGCTGGATCAGATTCGAGTGTCGACAATCCACGGTTTTTGTTCGCAACTTTTACGCGAGAATGCCATTGCCGCACAGATCGATCCGCGCTTCGAGGTGATGGAAGAGGCCGAAAGTACGTTGCTAAAAGAAGAGGCCATCCGCACGACAATTGAGCGGCTGGCAAAGGAAGAGCACAGCGCGCTAACGCTGCTGCATACGCTTCGGGCGCAGGAGTTGCGCGACGAAATGAGCACGCTGCTAAAGAAGCGAGGCATGGTCCATCAGGCATTCGATCAGTTGCCGGCTGCCGATGAGTTGATGGAAAAATGGCGCGCTGGGATGGATGAGATGCGCAGTGCTCTGTGGGACTCCCTGCGTTACAACGATCCCGATTTGGTGGAGGCGCTCTCTGATTTGCCCGGCTACGAAGTGGAGGTGGAGAGCGATAAGCTTGTTCCGCATCTGCGGGCTGCGCAGGCTGGTATTGACCACATGGCAAACGAGCGGTGGGCTGAGGCAATCGAAGCATGGATGGGAATCAAGATCAATTCGGGCAGCCAAAAAAACTGGGGCGGTGCAGATGCGCTTAAACTTCTGAAGGGGCTGCTGTCGGGTCTCCGCACGGCAGCGGCTGCTTTAGAAAAACAGGGATGCGCTGCCACAGTTGGTCCGGCAGATGAGGCGGTTGCACTAGCACTACAGCAGTGGAAAGCCCTTTGGATCGTGCTTAATCAGACTTATGCAACGCTCAAAACGGCGCGCCAGCGGCTGGATTTTGATGACTTGGAATTACGCACATTTGAGCTGTTGAGTGGCTCGGCAAAAGAGGAACCACGAGTGCAGGCGTCGCTCCAGAACATCAAGCAGCTGATGGTCGATGAGTTTCAGGATACGAATGATTTGCAGGGCAAGATTGTGCGACTGATCTGCCCGCCCGAAGAGAATCGACTCTTTCTTATAGGCGACGAAAAGCAGAGTATCTATCGTTTTCGCCAAGCGCAAGTGACCAATTTTACCAAAATTGAGGCCGAATTAGAGACGCTGACGGGCGCAAAGGCGCTGCCGCTGAGCCGATCATTTCGGTCGCAGGGAGTGTTGGTGAGAGGCTGCAACAAGCTATTTGAATCCATTCTACGACCAGAGCATGGCACAACCCATTTTCCCTTTGAGGCCAAGCCGGGCAACTTGGAAGCCAACCGCGAGACGCGCCAATTTGCCGCTTCTGTCGAGGCCGCAATCGAGGTGATTATTTTGCCCAAGAAGGATGCGGCCGATGAAAGTGTGAGTGCCGCCGATGCCAGAATATGGGAAGCCAAGCTGCTGGCCGAGCGTCTTTTGCAGTTGCGTAATGAAGCGTATCTGGTTGAAGATGGGGATGGCAGCGAACGGCAATTTCGGTTTAGCGATGCCGCGATTCTCTTTCGCTCGATGAGTAGTCTATCGCTCTACGAAGCGCAATTTAAGGCGGCCAAGATTCCCTACCTTGTCAACAGCGGGAAAGGCTATTATGATCTGCCCGAAATTCAGGATCTGATGGCGCTGCTGACCGCTTTGCAAAATGAGAGCAACGAACTGAGCGTGGCGGCTATGTTGCGATCTCCGCTCTTTGGCTTGAATGACGAGACACTCTATCGGCTGCGCTGGCGTGCGGGGCAAAACGTTGCCACAGAGGGCGTCGATGATCTGCCGCGGTCGCTCATCGACGCGCTGCTGGATCCACCAATCTTTACGCAAGATGATGATGAACAGGCGGACGCTGTCTACGCGGCCGGGGAAACGTGGCGGCATCTCAAAGCGATGGTGGGGCGGGTTGAAGTGTGGCAGCTGATCGATGCGGCGACCGAGCGTACGGCGTATGCGGGCACATTGGCCGTTGCCGATCGTGTGTCGGGCGGCGGCAGACGGATCAACAATCTGCAAAAGTTTACCACCATCGCCTACGAGCATGGGGGCGTGAGCCTGGCTGATTTTCTGCTACGTGTCGAGAATCTGCGCAAGGCCGAGGTGCGAGAAGGGGAAGCGCAAGGGGTAGAACCAGAGAAAGGCGCTGTGCAGATTATGACGATTCATGCATCCAAAGGGCTGGAGTATCCGGTGGTGATTGTGGCCGATATGGGACGTAAACCTAATTCTTCAAGTCAGACGAATATTCTTTGCGATCCAGCCTTTGGTCTTGTCTGCAAATTGCGCGATGAAGATGGCGATATGCAGGAATCGGCTGGCTATGGTTGGGCAAAGTGGAAAGATGCGCAGATGGATCTTGCGGAAAGAAAGCGCCTGCTTTATGTGGCCTGTACGCGCGCTCGCGATCTGCTGATTCTTTCGGGTCAAGAAGAGAAGAATAGCTGGATGAGATGGCTAGAAGAGAGTTGGGCGTTGCCGAGCGAAACGGGTGTCGTGACGCTTGATTTTGGTCAGCTAAGCGTGCGCAGACCAGTGGATCAACCAGATGAGCGGCGGCTTGCGGAGGGGCAAAAGGATGCTGAGGCAGATGCGGGGATGAAGTCGATTCCGCTGCTTGCCCTGCCGCTAGATCTCCAAATGAAGCCACCTTCGCGCGCTGCGTCGCGGCTCGCTAGGGCGGCCAATCGGCACTCGGATCTACTGCGGCCCGCGGTGCGTCGCCAAGATAGCGACAAAGCGCCACAGATACCGGGCTATGTGTTGGGCAATGTTGTGCATATGCTGTTGGCCGATTGGGATTGCCTGACGCTAGAGCAGGGTGCGTTGAATCGTTATAGCGGCGCGCTGCTGCACCGAGCTGGAGTGGTTGGTGAAAAGGGCTTTGCCATTGGGCGTATCAATCAAATGTTGAGCCGTTTGCGCGCTGACACACTTTTTGCCGAGATTGAAAATGCCAAAGTGCGTAAGACTGAGGTCTCCTTTACGCATCGTGTAGATGGGCAGACAATTTACGGTCAAATCGACATGCTCTACCAGCGTGCTGATGGGACATGGCATATTGTTGATTGGAAGACGGAGTGGGTGACGCCGGAGAATGTGGGTGAGTTGATCGAGCGCCACAGGCCACAGGTGCAGGCGTATGAGGCCGCGGTGAGTGAGATTGTTGGGGCTGTGCCGTCGGCGAGTTTATGCTTTTTGCAGCCGTCTTTGTGGGTTGAGGTTCTGAATTAGACGATGGTAACACATAAGGGAGGACATCAGCTGTGAAGGGGTGCCTAGGTTCGGTTTGGAGACTAACTTTATATGGAGTTGGAGCTATAACGTTATTGAGCTTGCTGCTTAGTGGTGAATCAAGTTCAATGATGCTGGGTGCTGTGGGTTTATTGGGCTTCGGGGCTTTCTATTTTTACAAGTCTAATGCTTCGGGATCAAGCAGAAGTAAAAATAATGGAAAGCTTGGACTGCGACGAAAGTCAGCCAGAAATCGAAGAAGTACTGGCTGGCAGAACAGATCTATTTGGTCACACCAGAGCTATGCTGAACAAGTTGAAGAATTTGTAGAACAAGCAAAAATATACCAAAATCATGACCACGGTCCGTGCGAATTCCATGCATTGCATATCGGTGCTGAGTGGATAAGATATGATTGGCTGACCCGAGAACAGTTGGATTGGTATTTTTATTGGCGCGCACAAGCTCGAAATGGGCAATATCTTGATACATCATCTGCATATATTTTTCTGCATACGTATGAGCTGATCAATGATATCGGAGTCACAGATGTGATGGACGGTTACCATCAGCTCAAAATGCTATGGGTGAATTACAAAGATACTCACTCCGATGTAAGGTATAGACTGCTTGACTGGCTGATCGATTACTCCGTGATCAATAGTTATCCTGAAAACCCATTAGACGTTTGGAATGATGTACCTATCGACAAAAGGCTAGTTCGTCGATATCCAGACATGTTGGTACAGGTATATCAAGATAATAAGATAAATCAAATACCTTTCTCTCTCATTGATAAATTGATTGACTATCGTATAGATAAAAGCAAATTTTATTTGAATGATAACCAAGATATAATGGAGAAAAGTGTTTATGAGGTATTGGATGCAATTGATCTATCTTTGAGACGCTCGGGAACTGGAATTTTTCAGAAATATCAACCTGAATCATTCGAAATTGTGGAACGCTTTGCTTTTCGACAGGCCATTTACAAAAGAGATCAAGAGCATGTCCGACTTCCCGGTATTTATGAGTGGTCAACACACAAACCATTAAGAAGTTTTCTTACCCCGATTGTCAAACATACAGAAAATATTCTGCGAAAACAGCATAATCACCGTGGACGGCTACGAGTAGATGAGCTAGCTCCAGAAATACAATTGATAATAGAGCAAACTCTTCCAGATAATAGCGTTGCCGAATTTTTAATAGGCGATGCATCGTCTACTTCCGGTGCAGTACCCATTCCTGCAAAAAGAAACCAGCTTAACGCAACTACTAAGGATCCCGCTCTTCCAAAAATCGAGATCGATTATGAGCGCGTATCTCAGTTGAGCCAAGAATCAGATGAGATATTTGAGCTTTTAAACCAAGAGAAAGACGGATTCGAATCGGTGCAGATAATGCCACCGAAAATTAGCAGCACCATTGATAAGCCGTCAATACAAGCCGACCGAAAACCAAACGCAGCAAAGATAAGCATTGATCACGACCGTGTAGCAAAACTTCAGCAAGACTCCAACGATGTCATTAAGGTTCTTTTACATGCTGAAAATGAAGAGATTAATGATACTATTGAATTTATAGAAGACAATGTATCTAGAGACGAAACTAATAGTTTTGCTGGCGAATCATCTGAAGAAGTACCTACTATGGTACCGATGGAAAATAATAAACGCGTTGCAGATCAAATAGATGAGGATGATGAATTTTCTCAACTAGTTAGCGTTATGTCAGACATGTATTTGGATGTTGTGAGAGCAGTCTTGTATGACAATGAGCCGTTAGCTCTAATTCGCCAGATTGCTGTTCAAAATGGCACAATGCCAGCAGTGTTGATTGAGACAATCAACGAGCACGCTGATGAGCACATTGGTGATCTTTTGATTGAACTCGATCCGACTCCCCAATTTATCGATGACGAATATGCTACTGTAATCAAAAGCTTATTACCCGAAGAGAACTAGATGAAACCACGAAAAATCCCACGACGAGTATCGACAGCGATCATAAACTCAGTAACAGCAGGCGTAGTTCCTCGCATTGGGTTGGAGCATATTAACGTTGGTCGAAAAATTGAAATTGAAGCCCTCATCGAAGATTTGAATAATATTGCCGAAGGTGGGGCTGCATTTCGCTTTATCGTTGGACGTTATGGCTCAGGAAAAACGTTTCTTTTGCAATTGTTGCGTAATCAAGCAATGGAACGTGGGTATGTCGTTGCAGATGTTGATCTTTCGCCGGAGCGCCGATTAACAGGAACAAACAATTCCGGCTTAAATACCTACCGAGAATTGATGAAGAATCTCTCAACGAAGACTATGCCTGATGGTGGTGCTCTTTCAGCTATTCTGGAAAGATGGATTTCGACAATACAATCCCAAGTATTGACTGAAGAAAAAATACCAGCCGATGATCCAACGTTTAATGAAAAGGTTGAGCAAAAAATCCACGCCGTTATTGACCAAATGGAGGACATGGTGCATGGATTTGACTATGCCCGAGTAATCACTGCATATTGGCATGGTCATGTTCAAGGTGATGATGATCGAAAAGACGCAGCGTTACGCTGGCTACGCGGTGAATTTACGGCTAAGACTGACGCACGTCAAGCGCTTGGTGTAAGGGTAATTGTTGAAGACAATAATTGGTACGAATATCTAAAATTATTTGCCTCGTTCATTTCGGCAATTGGGTATAAAGGGCTAATTGTTTTGATTGACGAGGCGGTCAATCTTTATAAAATCTCTAATCGTATTTCACGAGAAAATAATTACGAAAAGCTTCTGACGATGTTTAATGATACGATGCAAGGAAAAGCGAATCATATTGGTATTATTGTTGGTAGTACGCCGCAATTTATGGAAGACAAAAATCGCGGCGTTTACAGCTACGAGGCGCTTAAAACTAGATTATCTCAAAGCCGTTTTGTTGATTCATCATTGATTGACGTATCTGGTCCTGTAATCAACTTGAAAAAGCTTGATGCCGAAGAGATTTATTTAATGTTACGCAATGTATTGAATGTTTATATTGCACAAACTCAACATGATCCGGCGCTCGAAAATGAGCAGATTCAAAACTTTATGCAGGTTTCTGCAGAGCGATTAGGCTCAACTGAATTACTTACTCCAAGGGATGTAGTCCGAGATTTTATATCGGTTCTCAATTTACTAAGACAGAATCCTGAACGTACATTTTCTGAAATAATCGGAGCCGAAAATTTTCAGTCAACAACAGAGTCGTTAGAAGATAATGATCAACCCGATACATATGCAGAGTTTGAACTATGACCGAAAGTCTATTTTCCCGGCTTGCCCCATTTATTCAAGAGTATATTTATGCACATGAGTGGACAGAGCTACGAGATGTACAGGTTGATGCCTGTCGTGTCCTATTTGGCACGGACAATCATCTGATTTTGTCCGCCGGAACAGCTTCAGGAAAAACTGAGGCCGCGTTTTTACCCATACTTACAGAAATATACGAAACACCACCAACGTCCATTGGCATATTGTATATCGGTCCAACCAAAGCTCTAATCAATGATCAGTTTGTTCGATTAGAGGAATTGCTGAAAGAGGCTAAGATTCCAGTTTGGTCTTGGCATGGTGATGTTTCCGCAAGCCAGAAAAAGAATCTTCTCGCGAACCCAAGTGGGGTGCTCCAGATTACGCCAGAATCTATTGAGGCACTGTTGATTAACAAAGCAGGTGAGATTCATCGCCTGTTTAGCGACCTTCGATATGTAATTGTTGATGAAGTTCACATCTTTATGAATTCGGAGCGCGGGCGGCAGGTTCTATGTCAACTAACACGTATAGAACGATTAACAAATAGCCAGCCGCGTAGAATTGGACTATCGGCAACACTTGGCGATAAAGAATTGCCAGAGCAGTGGCTCAAAGCGGACACGGATCGAGATGTTGTAACTGTTGAAAGTACAGAAGCGAGGAAGGTAAGACTTTCAGTAGAGCATTTCTATGCTGACAATGATGAGGCAGAATCGCAAACAGCTCATCTCTATGAGAAGTATATTTTTGACAGCCTTAGAGATAAATCGAAAGTGCTAATATTTGCAAATAGCCGACCTGGTGTCGAACGCATTATTGTATCGTTGAGAAAAATTGCTCAACAGGAACATTTCCCAGACATTTATCATGTTCACCATGGCGGCATTTCAACATCATTGCGCGAAACAGCCGAAGCTGCAATGCGAAATAAACATGAACGAGCCGTGACGGCTGCAACAATCACGCTTGAGCTTGGTATCGATATTGGGCAATTAGAACGGGTTGTCCAAATTATGGCACCAAGTTCTGTTTCTAGCTTTCTACAAAGATTGGGTCGCTCAGGTCGTCGTGGTGATCCTTCTGAAATGTGGTTTGTCAGTACTGAAGAATTACCAAAAGGCAATGAGATTTTTGCCAAGCAGCTTCCATGGGATTTATTGCAAACGATTGCTATTATTCAACTTTATATTGAAGAGAAATGGATTGAGCCAATTCGGCCCATTGATTTTCCCTTTAGCTTGTTGTACCACCAGACAATGAGCATACTTACCTCTAAAGGTGAATTGTCACCCCCAGATCTAGCGCGAGAATTACTGACGCTGCACCCATTTAGAAAAATTACGACAGGGCAATTACAACAGATGCTACGTCATCTGATAGAAACCGATCATATTGAGCGTATGGAGAGTGGTGGCCTGATTGTTGGCTTAAAAGCAGAAAGAATAGTTCATAATTATCATTTTTTTGCTGTGTTCAAAGAGCAAGAGGAATATGTCGTTCGCTCAAAGCAGGGTGAAATTGGACGTATCACGAATCCGCCACCCGTTGGTAGCAGAATGGGGTTGGCAGGGCGTGCTTGGGAAGTTAAAGAAATTAATCCCCGACAGCGAATCATTTGGGCTCAGTTAGTTCAAGGCTATGCAATTGCTTCTTCAGTCGGTGGCGGAATGCATATTCATTCCAAGATAATTAAGCGCATTAAACAAGTGCTTTTTGAGCCGTCAGTATATCGCTATCTACAGCCGCAAGCACAACAACGGTTAGCAGATGCCCGACAGATGGCCCAAAAACATTGTATAGACAAATCGAATATTATTGCGCTTGGTGGTAATTCATTCTGCGTTTTTCCGTGGATGGGTACTTTAGCCTATCGGGCACTATTGCATGCTAGCCAAGCTGATTACAATAAATCGCATGGAGTTGAGTTAGGTAACTCACCATATTACTTTATAATGAATAATGCCGACGGTATCGAGGGAGTTAGAAAAAACATGAAATCTTTGTGCTCCCCAAATCTAGCCCTGCCTGCGGCTAAGATTCCGTTGCTCAATAAGTATGATGAGTACTTACCCCAAGATTTACTGGTCTCAAGCTATTTGCAGGATGAAATGGACTTTGAGGCAATGAGAGAATCTTTGTTATGTATTTGAACCGCATACACCAATCTACTTGCCCCCAATCTCATTCTCAAAAAAACTCAACCCGCTCCTGTCCCTTAAGATCCTTGATCGCATAAAGCGCTATCCTGCTCGAAACACCCTCCTTTCGCAATTGACGCACATACTTTTTGATACGCACCCTGTCCGCACGCATCAGATCCTTGAGCGCCCACCCAACGCCCTTTCGAACCAAATCTTCTTCGGCGTAGATGAGTGCGTTGCACATCTCCAGCGCAAAATCGGTGAATTGACCAGATTTAGCAACCTTGCGCGTGAACAGCACGACGCTCGTTCGTCTGAGCCACATATCTGGATCGCGATTTCATGTGCGCACCAACTCTGAGAACTCCTGTGAATGCTGAAAAAGAATGTCGCGCAGCAATGAGCCGCTGAAGGCGTCAACTTTGCTCCAGCCATGCAGAGATCGGACGAGCGCATCAAGTTCTTGAAAACGATTTGGGGAAAAATAGTGGGGGAATTTTTCGAGGATGAATAGGCCAACGCTCTGTTGTTCGCCAAATCTCGAGTGGATCAACACTGTTGCCAGCTCGATCTGTTGGTCAACTGACAGGGCGCGGATCGATTGGCGATGGGCGGCAAGTATCTCTTTTTTGCCTTGCGAGCGCACTCCGTAACTTTTGTAGCGCGGATCAGGTTCATTGGCATCAGCGGGATAGGAGCTCGCTTTGCCAGCGATTTCTAGATCGTTTCTGATTAGCTTGTGTAAATCGTTTATTTGGTTCATAAGAGAAACGTCCAACAAATTGCTTTACGGTTATCGATCACATTGTACAGCAATTCACTGTGGCTATCAATCGGTTCTGCACCGATGCACCGATTTGCTGAACAGTTCCACAAACCTGCGGATCCACCCAAACCTGTAGTAAAATTAGATTTAGCTGCCGAAGTACCTGTACTTAACCCTCTTGTTCCACTTGTGAATCAGAGCGGATGCGATATCTTATTGCCAAAGTGCAGAAACTATAAACTGAGGGAAAAATGCAAGCAATCCGTGTACAACAAACAGTAGAAAAAAGCGGCGAGTTAGTCCTTACAAATTTGCCTCTAGAAGCAGGGCAGGACGTAGAGGTCTTACTCTTGCTGCCTAATGATGCGGCGAAACGCCGTATGACGGCACATGATCTATTAAATTCAGAATTAATCGGCTTATGGAAAGAGCGCTCAGATATTGTTGATGGAGCAACTTACGCCCGCCAGCTACGCAATCAAGCTCAAACTCGTTCGCACGTTACAGGAACGAATTAATGATCATTTTGGACAGTGACGTGATGATTGATCTGTTACGCCAGTTTCCACCAGCGACAGCATGACTAGAGAAACTAGGTGATGAGGAAATTATCCTGCCAGAGTTTGTCATAATGGAACTGTTGCAAGGGTGCCAGAATAAAATAGAGCAAGACAAAGTTGAACAAGTTCTGAGTGGGTTTGAAGCAGTGTGGCCTTCTCCCGAAACGTGCGAGAATGCACGAGCTGTGTTTGCTCGTTATCACCTGAGCCATAGTTTAGGCCTACTCGATGCGTTGATAGGTCAGATAGCCATATCGATGAACTTGCCTCTGCATACGTTTAATCGTAAACACTATGCCGTTATTCCAAATTTGATAACGATGGAACCTTACAATAAATCATAAAACAAAATCTGTTATTGCATCCTACCAAGAACATCATTCAATAAACCATGATACAACTACCACCAGAAAAACTAGGCTCCTTCTACCTAGGAGCGGAACACGACATCGACAGCGGCGAAACGTCCGACATTGCTGTGAACTATGACGCCCGCGATTTGACCACCCATGC
>ENA-ORXM01000294-ORXM01000294.1-marine-metagenome-genome-assembly--contig:-NODE-294-length-97503-cov-5.016207_pt1 | contig 97503 bp, 88 predicted proteins | sample MGYA00237867_ERZ511480 | MGnify/ENA primary metagenome ERZ511480 (study PRJEB26309, sample SAMN06266103) | marine metagenome | isolation source: Algal blade | place: United Kingdom:Sidmouth, United...
CGACCCCGTTAAATCTTTTTTTCTCACCGTACCATAGCCAACCACAACAACTTCGTCAAGACCTGCAGCATCTTCCGCTAAACTAACAGAGATATTAGCTTGACCATTTATACTGACCTCCTTAGTTGCAAAACCGATATAGGAAACTACCAAGGTATCGCCTACCTCGGCTGCAATGGAAAAGTTACCGTCAAAGTCCGTCGTTGAACCGGTTGTGGTACCTTTTACTACCACGGAAGCCCCGGGAAGCGGAGCCCCCTCATCATCTAGAACAGCGCCCGTTATCTGCGCACTGGCGAGACTAAAGGCACCGAAAAAAAGAATAAAAGCTAAAAAATAATTCGTTTTCATATAGTTGTTGTTTAAGTTAATTTGATGAAAAGTTAAGTAAATTTTGATGTATTGGTAGGAAAATACCGAAAAATTATCAAATCCTTAGAGTGCGTTGCGATTTGAAAAACGCCCAATTTTGTATTTTTGACCAAACAAAAAATCATGCAGAATATCATCGACCGTTTTTTGGGCTACGTAAAAATCGATACACAAAGCAATCCAAATTCGAAGACTGTTCCAAGTACCGAGAAACAGTGGTATCTGGCAGACGCTCTCGCGGAAGAATTGAAAGAAATCGGAATGGAAGAGGTTACCATAGATGACAATGCCTACATCATGGCGACATTACCCAGCAATATGGATGTTGCCGTACCCACCATTGGTTTTATTTCGCATTTCGATACCTCTCCCGATTTTACGGGCACGGATGTAAATCCACAAATCATAGAAAACTACGATGGAAAGGATATCGTTCTGAATGCTTTGGATAATATCATACTATCGCCCGATTATTTTGAAGATTTATTATTATACAAGGGCCAAACCTTAATAACTACAGATGGAACCACCCTCTTGGGGGCGGACGACAAGGCGGGAATCACGGAAATCGTCACGGCGATGGAATACCTTATCAACAATCCCGAAATCAAACATGGGGAAATCCGCGTTGGTTTTACGCCCGATGAAGAAATCGGGCGTGGTGCCCATCTCTTCGATGTTGAAAAATTCGGTGCCGATTGGGCCTACACCATGGATGGGAGCCAAATTGGGGAACTTGAATATGAGAATTTCAATGCCGCCAGCGCCAAGGTCATGATAAAGGGGAAAAGCGTGCATCCTGGTTATGCCAAAAATAAAATGGTAAATGCCATAAGTATCGCTTCAGAGTTTTTAGGAATTCTACCTCCGGAGGAAACTCCCCAAAACACCGAGGGGCGTGAAGGTTTTTTTCACGTACACCATTTAAAAGGGGAAATCGAGCACGCCGAATTCGAATTGATCATTCGAGACCACGACAAAGAACTGTTCCAAAAACGGAAGCGACTTATACAGGATATAGCTGGTAAACTGAACAGTCTTTATGGGGATTGTATTGCTTTAGAAATCGAGGACCAATATTTTAATATGCGGGAAAAAGTCGAACCCGTTTTTCACATTGTAGCAATTGCCAAAGAAGCCATGGAAGCGGTAGGAATCAACCCCATCATAAAACCGATCCGTGGGGGTACCGACGGTTCACAACTCAGTTTTAAGGGTCTGCCATGCCCCAATATCTTTGCTGGGGGACATAATTTTCATGGAAAGTACGAGTATGTGCCTGTGGAAAGTATGCAAAAAGCGGTAGAAGTGATCGTGAAAATTTGTGAATTGGTCGGTGAAAAGAGTTAATTGATTTTCGTTAAAAGTTAATAGTAAGGCACCACTAACTTTAACCATTAACCTAAAATCCTTTGTATCATGGCTAAATCTGAAAAAGTCGAACATTATTATGCCGAAGAGCATCACTATAAAAACGGTATAGCAACCTTACGTGATTTGGTTCTGAAGACCGAGCTCAAAGAAACCTTTAAATGGATGTTCCCCACATATACCCTGAAAAATAAAAACGTTTTGGCCATTTGTAAATTCAAAAACCATTTCGGTATCTGGTTCTTTAATGGCGTATTTCTTAGGGATGAAAAAAAAGTGCTCGAAAATGCCCAAGAGGGTAAAACCCATGCCATGAGGCATTGGAAATTCACTTCGGAAGATGAAATCGATAAGATAGTGGTTACGGCCTATATGCAAGAAGCAATTGAAAATCAGAGAAAGGGAATTGAACTAAGACCTACGAAAAAAAAGAAACCGACCAAAGTTGAAATGCCCAGTGAACTAAAGGAAGCATTTATCAAAGACTCCAAAATCAAAGAAGCTTTTCAAAAACTTACTCCCTATAAACAAAACGAATATTCGGAATATATTTCAGGGGCAAAGCAAGAAAAGACTAAAATTTCACGGCTTGAAAAAATACTTCCCCTTATTTTGGAAGGAAAGGGACTGAACGATCGGTATCGATGAAAAACTAGAAAATGAATGTATTAATGTAACAATGGGAATAGGGCTTAGTCAATTCCGTTCTAATTATTAAAATAGCATATTAAAAAATTAAAACATTGCTTTATAGCATCGGCAACTTCCAACCGTTTTGATAATTGGCCATTAAGAACTTATTAGCCTCCTCTTCCTTGAATTTTCCGGTAGTTTCATCCCAATAAATACGATTACCTGTTTTAAAGGCGACATTACCCATATGGGAGACCAAAGCGGCATCATAACCTACTTTAATAGGCGCTGTCAATTTTGAAGCATCTCGGCTTTTGACCGCTTCTATAAAATTGACCGTATGTAAATCGAGACCATTTGCATTGCCTTTGTCATAAGAGACCGCTTTCATTTTCGGAATACCTTCTTTACCCCATCCTTGAAATTCCTCTTCGGGAATTACCTCCCAACCTTGACGATCCACGACCAATGTACCATTATTACCAATAAAAGCGATACCATGGTTTCTTCCATAGTTTCCACCATTAATTCCGGTAGCGTGCTCCCAAAGAATCGAGAATCCGTCGTACTCAAAAACGGTCTGTAGGGTATCGGGAGTTTCCGACGCATCATCGGGATAGGCGAATTTTCCACCCAAAGCCATTACGGATTTCGGTGTGCCGGCCTTCATGCCATAAAGCGCATAGTCAATTAAATGAACGCCCCAATCGGTCATTAGGCCGCCTGCATAATCCCAGAACCAACGAAAATTAAAATGGAAACGGTTGGTATTAAAAGGGCGTTCCGGAGCCGGACCGAGCCACATTTTATAATCAACACCTTTGGGCACTGTGCTGTCAGGTACTATGGGCACAGGTTTCATCCAACCTTGATAGGCCCACGCTTTTGCCAAGCGAATCTCTCCCAATTTTCCCGAATGCACAAAATCAATAGCATCGACAAAATGCGGCTGGCTGCGCTGCCATTGCCCGATCTGTACCATTCTATCACTTGCCCCGACATAGTTCAACATGATATTGGCCTCTTGAACGGAATTCGCTATAGGTTTTTCGCAATACACATCCTTACCGGCCTGCAAGGCATCGGTCAACTGTAGACAATGCCAATGATCTGGCGTGCCGATGATGACCACATCGATATCTTTGTTTTCTAGCAGTTTTCTATAGTCTCGATACCACATCGGTTTTTTGATGCCCGCTTTCTCAAGATCGGCGGTTCTCGCCTGGAGTACAGTTTCATCGACATCACAAAGTGCGATAACATTGGTCTCACTAGTTTTCAACATCGAGCTTAGGTCGCTAAAACCCATACCCTTGCAACCGACGAGGCCGACGTTTATGCGGTCGTTGGCGCCAACTCTTTTTCGCATCACTGCCAAAAGCTCCATAGGAAATAAGAAGGCGGCTCCTGAACCTGCTAAGGCCAAAGAACTTTTTTTGATGAAATTCCGTCGATTGTTATTCATATTTCTGTTCTTAGTTGACCCACAATATACTAAATTCCCTTGTTTTTATTGGACATAAAAAAAGCACCGAACTAAAAATTTCGGTGCTTTTTTTATACTTGAAATTAGATTTATTTCTTTTCGGCAGCGGGAGCATTCAGTTTTCTGCTCATTTCCATGGAGATGGCAGAACGATCAAATTTTAGTTTTCCGGCCATAGTCTCCAAAATGCAAGAAAAATCCTTGTCATTAAGATCCATGATTTTACCGTGCAGCCCGCTTTTTGTGATTACCCGGTCGCCGCGTTTTAATTCTGCTGCGAATTTCTTTTCGTCCTTCTGACGTTTCATCTGCGGGCGTATCATAAAAAAATAGGCCACGACAAAAATCAATATCATTGGAAGAAACTGTCCAATATCACCCATAGTGTCTCTAAATTTAGGTTATTATTTGGCAGTGGGCCCAACTGGTGCCGCACCCTTAGGATTTACAAAGGCCTTGATGCGCAAAAGTTCAGAACCTTTCTCGGTGTTCGCGGTTACCGTAATGGTTTTTGTCACCTGGTTTTGGCCTGATCCATTGAACTTCACCAATAGTTCTCCCGTATCTCCAGGGGCTATAGGGTCTTTCGGAGGGTCGGGAACCGTACAGCCGCATGAACTTGTCGCGTTGGTTATAATCAGCGGGGCGTTTCCGGTATTGGTAAACTTGAATACCGTCTCTTGGGCAGTGCCTTGTTCTATCGTACCGAAGTCATGCTCTGCTTTTTCGAAAGACATAACAGGAATCTGTTTTCCAGCTTCGTCTCTTTCCGCTGCCTGTGCAACGTTGTCCGATTTTACTTTACTCGATGCGTTTTCCTTGCAAGAAACAAATGCCAAAACAGAAAATATGCTTAAAGTCAAAAGTGCTTTTTTCATCTAGGAGCTATTTTATTATGTAATTATTATCTATGTTTTTAGTTTGAACGCAAAATTAATGAAATATATTATATCAATCCCCTGCCCATTTTGTTAAGTTTTCCTTCGGCCTTGTATTCCTTTACCAACTTATCCAATATTCCGTTGATAAAAATACTGCTTTTGGGAGTAGAATATTCCTTGGCGATTTCTAAAAATTCGTTGATGGTTACCCTTTCGGGTATGGAAGAAAAATTTAGAAGCTCACAGATAGCCATCTTTAGTAAGATGGCGTCAATATCGGCAATTCGGTCTTTGTCCCAATTCGGAGTTTTACCTTCGATTTCAGCAGTCCATTTGGCATCGTTGAGCAAGGTTTTCGTCAGTAATTTTTGGGCAAAATCCATATCCGCATCATCCTTTAATAGACGGGGCAGAAAAAAACGTGGTGGGTGTTGCTCCTTTACTTTTTTGAAGAGCTTTAAAATAAAAGTGTTGACAATGGGAATATCGTCGACCCAGGTGAGTTTATCATCTTCAAAGTAATCGTAAATCTTTTCGTTGGGCGCGATAACTTCCTTAAAGAGTTTAATCAAGAAATCTTTATCCTCTTTATAAGAAGAAGAGGCTTTTACCATGTAATCTGCATAAGTAGCGCCAGTCACGATTTCCTTGTAGATAACCTTTACATACTCATCGTTAAGATACCAATTCTTCAATTTTCTTTTTTTAAGTTCCGTTTTAAGGGCATCATTCTTCGCAATTTGTAGCAGTAGCTTGTTCTTGATAAATTTCTCTTTATCAGGATATGCATCCGACGCTGTAGCCAAGTATTTCTTTGAGGAAAGTTCTAACTGTTCGGCAGCCATTTGATGTAGTTCTGCCAAAAGACTCAGCATGAGCAGATAAAGAGAATACATACTTTCGATACTAAAACGCAGAAATTTTTCCTGCTTTTCCAAAGAATCGTCTTTAGAGTGGGTAATGGCATAAATACACTGCATAACCTTCACCCTGATGTGCCTTCTTGTTAGCATTTTAAAGAACTTTTTTGGATAATAGTAGATTCGATTTTCACCGGCAAAAGTAGTAATAAAGCTTGAATGCGAACGGAATTTCAGGGACTAAGAAGCGGTTTACTCTTGTTTGATATTTTTAGCTTGCCAAAGATCGTCCACATTATACATTCTATAACACTCGCTTTTGGATCAAACCCCTATCTTTGGCATCAAGCGGAAAAGATATCGTCAACCGACCAAATGAAGGAACTCAGACACCTCAACAAATATTTCAAAAAGTATTGGACAAAATTATTGGTCGGTCTCTTTATTACCATAATTGCACGTGTGCTACAATTGGTGATGCCTTCTTACGTCAATAAATCGATTACCGTCGTCGAGCGGTTCATGGATGGTAAAATTGTGGAGTCCATGGCCAAAGACGTGCTTTTTCAATATATTTTAATTATCGTCGGGGCCGCTCTTCTTTCGGGGTTTTTCACTTTTTTGATGCGGCAGACCATAATAAACGTATCGCGCTATATCGAGTACGACCTTAAGAACGAAGTTTTCGACCACTACCAATTATTAAGTCTCAATTTTTATAAAAAGAATAGAACCGGTGACTTGATGAACCGAATCAGCGAAGACGTTGGCCAAGTTCGCATGTATGCCGGCCCTGCACTAATGTACGGTATAAATACGGTGACATTGTTTGCCTGTATCATACCTATAATGTTTATTACGGCCCCGACCTTGGCAGCGTACGCTTTGATTCCGTTGCCCATATTATCGGTTCTGATTTACAAGATAAGTAAGGTCATACATAAGCGCAGTACTATCGTACAAGAATACCTTTCGACACTATCGACCTTTACACAGGAGGTGTTTTCCGGTGTTTCAGTAATCAAGGCCTACGCTCTAGAACCTCAGATCAATGGAGACCTCGGTACATTGGCACTCGAGGGAAAAGAAAAAAGCATGGATCTGGCCAAGGTGAACGCCTGGTTCTTTCCTTTGATGGTCTTGCTCATCGGTATCAGTAACATCTTTGTAATCTATATCGGCGGAAAACAATACATCAATGGGGAAATCGAATCGATAGGGGTAATTGCGGAGTTCATCCTCTACGTGAACATGCTTACGTGGCCCGTAGCTATTGTTGGTTGGTTAACATCTATTGTTCAAAGGGCGGAAGCTTCACAAAAGCGCATCAACCAATTTTTGAAGGAGACACCTAGCATTCAAAACAGTACACACGAAATCACTCCGGTTCGCGGAAAGATAACATTCAAGAACGTAACCTTCACCTATGAAGACACCGAAATAACGGCCTTGAACAATATCTCATTTACCATAAACGAAGGAGAAACAGTAGCCATACTCGGGAAGACGGGCTCTGGAAAATCGACTATTCTAGATTTGGTAGCCAGACTGTACGATGTGACTTCTGGCGAAATTTACATTGATGACACACCTATTAAAAAACTAAATATCGATAGTTTGAGACAGGCCGTAGGTGCAGTACCGCAAGATGCCTTTCTATTTTCTGACTCCATAAAAAATAATATCAAATTCGGAAAAGAAAATGCTACTGACGATGAGGTTGTGCAAGCAGCCAAGAATGCCGTGGTACACGATAATATTGTTGGATTCTCAAAGGGATACGAGACTGTTCTTGGCGAACGTGGCATTACGCTCAGCGGGGGTCAAAAGCAACGTGTATCCATCGCGCGGGCCCTATTGAAAAATCCAGAAATCTATCTCTTCGATGACTGCCTATCGGCCGTTGATACCGAAACCGAGGAAGAAATTCTGAACAACCTGAAAAAGGCTTCACAGAACAAAACTACATTGATTGTAAGTCACCGTGTTTCATCGGCCAAAAATGCGGACAAGGTGCTTGTACTTAAAGACGGTCAACTTCTACAAGAAGGTACCCACGAAGAATTGAACGCCGTCGAAGGATACTATAAGGAACTTTACATTACGCAACTTTCAGAGAAAGAAAACTGAAAAATTGTTGGCGTATTAACATTTTTTTTCCATTTTTGGTAGAATAACAACTATTAACTATAACTACTAAGATGAGCGAAAAAGGAGCAATGGATCAGGAGGAAATTCATTCCAAAGTATTACGGGCAGGAAGACGAACCTATTTTTTCGATGTAAGAAGCACCAAAGCGGGGGATTACTATTTAACGATTACCGAAAGCAAAAAATTCACGCACGATGATGGTTCTTTCCACTACAAAAAACACAAAATATATCTTTATAAAGAGGATTTTGAGGCGTTTAGAGAAAATGTTGAGGAAATGATGGATTTTATCATCGACGAGAAAGGTACAGAGGTTATTTCGGAGAGACATCAGAAAGACTTCAAAAAAGAAGAGAGTGCAAGCGAGAATGGTGAAACAAAAGAAACGGATAGTTTTACGGATGTCAGCTTTGATGATATATAAGTTTAGAATACATAGGTAGTATTAAAACGGCCACGTGAGGCCGTTTTTTGTTGCTTAAATCTCCCACATAATAAATAACCAGTTATAGAATCTTACCTTGACTCATCTCTGGGGATTGGTTACATTTAGGTCTAAATAACATCAGTATGAGAAGCCTTCTATTGCTATTGGCCTTAATTTTATTTCAGCAAACTTTCGCCCAAAAAAACCTTGACCTTGATTATTACCTTCCTCAAGATATTTCCTATGATTCTAATATTCCCACCCCGAAACAGGTAATCGGCCATGAAGTTGGCGAATGGCACGTGACGCATGATAAGTTGATGTTCTATATGCAAAAGTTGGCCGAATCAAGCGAACGTATTACTATAGAGAACAGGGGCGAAACCTTTGAAGGCAGACCGATTTTGTTACTAACCGTAACCTCTCCCAAAAACCACAAAAACATAGAAAAAATTCGTAAAGATCATGTGGCCTTGACCGAAAACGGAGCAAATTCTCTAAATATAAAAACTATGCCCGTAGTAGTCTACCAAGGTTTTTCTATACACGGTAACGAACCTAGTGGGGCAAATGCAGGTTTGGCCTATGCATATTACCTAGCGGCCGCGCAGGGGCCTGAAATCGAAGAGCTTCTGAACAATATGGTCATTTTAATGGATCCTTCTTTTAATCCTGATGGGTTACAACGTTTCGCTTACTGGGCCAATACCAACAAGAGTATTCAGCTGAACCCTGATAATAACGAAAGGGAATATCACGAAGTATGGCCGGGAGGGCGCACGAACCATTACTGGTTTGATATGAACCGCGACTGGCTACCCGTACAATTGCCCGAAAGCCGAGCACGTATCGCATCTTTTCATAGGTGGATGCCCAATATTCTTACCGACCATCATGAAATGGGAACGAATTCTACCTTTTTCTTTCAACCCGGAGAGCCTACACGGGTACATCCGTTGACCCCAAAGATGAACCAGACTTTGACTGCGGAAATTGGCACCTATCATGCCAAGGCCCTGGACAAAATAGGTTCGCTCTACTATTCCGAAGAAGATTACGACGACTATTATTATGGCAAGGGTTCGACCTTTCCCGATGTAAACGGCAGTATTGGTATTCTTTTCGAACAAGGCAGTTCGCGAGGTCATATACAGGAAAGCGAAAATGGTACACTGACCTTTCCATTTACAATACGAAATCAATTTACCACGGCTCTATCGACCGTCGAAGCTGCTAAGGAGATGCGTGTGAAATTACTCAACTACCAGCGTCAATTTTTTAAGGATATGGGTATTGAATATTCCATCGGCCGTGCGCAGGCCATCGTCTTCGGTGATAACAAAGACGCTGCCAAAGCTTGGCATCTAGCGGAAGTATTGAACCGGCACAAAATAAAGTTTCATGAGCTTTCGGGCGATGTCCGTTTGAACGGTACTTTTTACAAAAAAGGACATAGCTATGTCGTTCCAATCAAACAAAGAAATTATAGACTGATAAAGGCCATGTTCGAAAAGCGTACAAGCTTTACAGATAGTATTTTCTATGACATTTCCGCTTGGACATTCCCTTTGGCGTTTAACCTCGATCACACGGAAGTACGTTCCATGGGGTATGCCGGGAAAGAGGTTACCGAACTTCCTCTAATTCAAGGCGCCGCTGAAACGAAGAGTGATTATGCGTATCTCTTCGAATGGAACGAATATTATACACCAAAGGCCTTGAATAAGATCATTCAGAAAGACCTTCGTGCCAAAGTTGCCAAAGCACCTTTTACCTTGGAAGGCAATCAGTATGGTTATGGTACAATAATGGTTCCCGTACAGAACCAAGAACTCGGCAGTACTGAAATTCATCAATTTCTAAAGGAAGTAGCCGAAGAAAGTAAAATAGAAATTACAGGAGTGCAGACCGGCCTAACAATGGGAATCGATTTGGGAAGTAACGATTTCGACCCAATCGAAAAGCAAAAAGTAGCGCTTTTGGTTGGGAATGGCGTACGCTCATACGACGCGGGCGAAATTTGGCACCTGTTCGATACTCGCTACGATATGGAGATTACAAAGATCGACATAAACTATTTTAATGATGTGGATTTAAGCACCTATACGGATTTTATAATGCCAAGTATGAGGAAAGATGGCCTTTCAAAAAAACAGGTCGAAAAACTAAAAGACTGGGTGAAAAAAGGCGGAACACTAATCGGGTATCGCAACGTAGCGGAGTGGTTCGAAAAAAACAAGTTTATGAAATTGAAATTCAAAAAAGATTCTTTAACAGCAAAGAATGTCTCCTTTGCCCAAAAAAATGCGTTTAAGGGCGCACAAGTTACCGGAGGCGCAATTTTTGAGACCAAACTTGATCTATCACACCCTATCAATTATGGATATCATCGAAATAGTTTGCCGGTGTTTCGAAACACAAACCTATTTATCGAGCCTGATAAAAATAGTTATAACAATCCGATTCAGTATACAAACAGCCCATTGATGAGTGGCTATATATCAGAAGAGAATTTAGAATTGCTTAAAAATAGTGTTCCGTTTCGAGTTCAGGGTTTGGGAAAAGGCCGCGTGATTGCCTTTACCGACAACACGAACTTTAGGGCTTTTTGGTACGGTACGAACAAATTGTTGATGAACGCAATATTTTTTGGTGAAATGATGTGAAAATTAATAGGTTCAAGCTCATTTAAAAACCAATCTGTTTTAGTGTGATGAGAACAAAAAATAACCTTGAAGAAGTTTTTAAAGTTGTACTGGTTTAATTCCATCTTACATACGCCCAATTGAACAGAAAAAGTCCGAAAATCGAAATCAAGGCAATCGATGGGTTTCCAATTAGCGCAATACCACCGAATAGAATACTGTAATAGATAGGATAGGTTATCAGCGCAAAACCAAACCGCAAGGTAGCCATAAACTCGGGCTCCCAGACTTTGGGTCTGGCCCACTTGCGCCATAGTAACACTATAGGAAAATTGAGCAAGACGAAAAATAGCTTGAATATTTTGTTCAAAATATTTTCCGGCGACCTTTTCGTTTCAGAAGAATCGGCACTATCCAAAAGACCGATATGCCGGTTAGTTTCTTGAGGGTTCAGGTAGTCGACCTTATTACCATTCAATCGCGCTACAATACTTTCATAATTTTTTTCATCTTCAATATGGGTCGTTAGCGTCTTCAAGCTATCGGAAACTGTTTTTTTTATATGGTTTACCGAACTCGGTACATTCTTCGAATCATAATGTAGTTTTGCGCTGATGCTTTGACCATAAATGATCGTTACCTTATCGGGGAAACCATCATTTTTTAAGTAATTCAATCCAACCGGCACCATATGTATATCTTGCTCTTGATTCTTTTCGATTGCATTGAACAGTATGCGGGTAAAACCCTTGCTCAAAGGCCGAACCCGTCTTTTGATATTATGGTTGGCCTCAGGAAACATCACAATGGCATGGTTCTTTCGAAACAGATCGGCGCAAGTATCGAAGACCGCCTGATTGTTTTTAAGGGCTTCACGACCATCACGGATACGGTAAATCGGAATCATGCGTAAATAGGCAAAGAACTTTTTAAGTAAAGGTTTTGTGAAGATATCCGACCGGGTCAGAAAAAAGGGTTTCCGATTGCAATCGACGACGATCAGTAACACATCCATCAAGGCACTTTGGTGATTGGGAAGAAAAAGAACCGGTCTGTCTTTGGGTAAATGCTCCAATCCGATAACCTTTATCTTGCCATAGTAAAGATAAAGACCGGACTTGATCCATATTTTCAATAGTCGGTATCCTATATTTTTCAAGCCAGCTTTTCTGTTTTAGTTGGTTTAGTGCTCCAATAACCGGCCAATAATAGGCCAGATACCAAATGCCAAATACCCCAAAACCCGGCCAGTAGGGCCATTCCACCCAAGCCGTCAAAAAAAGAAAAAATTAGGAGCAATCCCAAACCAGAATTTTGAATTCCCGTTTCAATGGTTACCGACCTAACACTAGCTTTTGATAGCCGCATGAGTCGTGCCAGCGAAAATCCGGTCAAAAAGGCCAGAATATTATGAATAGCTACAATCCAAAGTACGTAAAACATATAATCTACGAAAATGGTTCGATTGTTATAAAAGGCTATGATTACCAAGAGAACAAAGAACAACAAAGAAACCGTTTTTAAAATTTTCCCGATTTTTTTGGCCAATACCGGGTTAAATCGATTCAGCGAAATACCTAATAGGAGTGGTAGGCCCAGTATCAATGACACTAACCTGAACATCTCCCAAGGGGATATGGCTATTTTCTTCAAAATAACAGCGGTAGGCCCGTAAAGCCCTCCCCAAAACTGTAGGTTCAGAGGTGTCATCACCACGGCCAATAAAGTTGCGGCCGCTGTAAGGCTTATCGAGAGCGCGGTATTGCCCTTGGCGAGATGTGTAATGAAATTTGATACGTTACCGCCAGGGCAGGCCGCAACCATAAACATACCCATAGCAATACTTGGCAAGGGTTCTATCAGCAAGACAAGGGCATAGGTCAAAATGGGAAGCGCAATAAATTGACTGAAAATTCCGGTGAAAATCGGTTTAGGGCTTTCAAAAAGACGCTTAAAATCTTCGATGGAAATCTCCAAGGCAATACCGAACATGACCATGGCAAGTGCCCCGTTAAGAATCCATTGTGCCCGGGCATCAAAATTGAGGGTAACAGTATCTATGAGGCTTTCGGTCACTCGATTACGAGATTTTGAGTCCGTTTAAGGCGGTTGTTTCCGGTTGTAAGAGTATCACATCTTTGCCATCGACTGCACCCAATATAAGACATTCACTCATAAAATTTGCAATTTGTTTTTTTGGAAAGTTCACTACGGCTGCAACCTGCTTGCCCAAAAGCGCTTCTTTCGTATATCTATCTGTAAGCTGAGCAGATGATTTTTTTATACCAATATTATCACCAAAATCTATACGAATTTGGTAAGATGGATTACGGGCTTTCGGAAAATCCTCTACTTTGATTATTGTTCCTACCCGTATATCAACTTTGGCAAAGTCTTGCCAAGAAATTAGACTCTCCATAAATTCATCACTCTTTGGTTCAATGACTATTGATGAAGTTAAAAATAGCTGACGATATGGCAAAGGTTCACCGAAATACTTTTTAACTTTATACAAATTATATAAGAAAAATGGCAAGAACACCAAGTAATATGTTGTCTTTGGGCACCACGGCACCAGAATTTAGTTTGATGGATTCGGTTACGGAAAAAACGGTCAACCTCCATGCTTTAAAAGGAGAGAAAGGAACGGTAATTATGTTTATTTGCAATCACTGCCCGTTTGTAAAACATGTTAACCCTAAAATTTCGGAGCTCGCGAAAGTCTATCAATCCAAAGGAATTTCGTTTATCGCAATTTCGAGTAATGATGTAAAAAATTATCCGCAAGATTCACCTCACTTGATGAAAGATACCGCGAAGCAAGAAGACTACACTTTTCCTTATTTATATGATGAAACGCAAGATGTTGCAAAGGAATACGATGCGGCCTGTACCCCAGATTTTTATCTTTTCGATGCCGACCTGAAACTGGCTTATCGTGGGCAGTTAGACGATTCACGACCAGGTAACGGAATACAGGTCACAGGTAAAGATCTTAGTAGTGCCATGGATGCACTCCTAGAAGGAAAAGAAATCGACGAGAATCAGAAGCCCAGTATCGGTTGCAATATCAAATGGGTCAATAATTCACATTAAGTTGATTTATGGAGGAAAGTAAGATTGCTTTTTGCTCTCTTGATGAACAACTTTTTGAACGTTATATCCTAGTCGGAACGGTCGCCTATAACCAACATTACCTTCACCTTTGGAAAGACGGAAATTCTGACCCTTACATTAAAACTAGCTTTACAAAGGCCGTTTTGCAAATGGAAATGCAAGACACCAACACGGAACTTTTTCTTATTAAAGAGGAAACTACGGCTGTCGGAATCCTAAAATTGGACCTATATAAGCGCTTGGATTCCTATAACGAAAAGGAAGCTTTACTTCTCGATAAAATATATCTACTTAAAGAGTATACTGGAAAAGGTATCGGAAAAAAGGCTCTCGATTTTGCGGAAACAAGAGCGAGAAATCTCAACAAAAAAATTCTTTGGCTCGATACCATGAAAAATGGCCCTGCGCTGCAGTTCTATCTGAAAAATGGATTTAAGATACATGGCGAAACGAAATTACCATTTCCCGAAACCATAGTATCTGAGCGACCCATGTATATTTTGACAAAGAATTTAAGGTAGCACACTGCTTACCGAAACTGATTACTACCCACTTCTCAAATCCAGCCTTTTCTTCTTAACAAGTTTTCGATATGGGCGTAGTGATGTTCGCTATGCCAAGCATAGCGGCCTACGTTTTCATCTAAGTGCGTCTCGACGAGACCCTCGGGATGAACGAACTTGCGTTTCAAATCATCAATTGACAACCCTTTTAATAGGTAAACCAATTTCGCATGAACCGCACTTAGATGATTTAATGAGAGCTGTATCGGTGCAGATTTCGTATCGAAAAGTTCTGCCCAAGCTGTTTCATCATAAGCCTTTATTACCGGGCTATCTTCGGTCAAGGCCCATTTAAAACGAATATAACTGTTGTGATGACTATCGGCAATGTGGTGAATCGTCTGGCGCACGGTCCACCCTCCGGGTCGGTAGGGTGTCGCCAATTGTTCTTCCGTTAAGTCGGTTACCAACGCTTCCATTTTGGCAGGTAGACTTTCCAGAATTTCAATCCATTCCGAAAGCTGTTTTTTGGTAATGCTAGGCGGATTTATATATTTTCCGATAGGATATTTCAGCTGTTCCAGCTCCGTTTTTTCCATAGCTTAAAAATAGGAAACTTTAATACATTTTTAACCATAATGCCATCGGGATTCCTTCCTTAATCTACTAATTTTATAGGATTAATTTTAAACTTGTCCGCTAGTGAGCGGGCCTAAAAACATACAAAATGGCGACAATACGATTGGGCGACAAAGCCCCTAATTTTACTGCGGATAGTTCAATGGGAAGCATAAATTTATACGACTACCTAGGCGATGGGTGGGGTATTCTATTTTCCCATCCTGCCGATTTCACTCCTGTCTGTACTACGGAACTGGGTACGGCCGCGAAGTTCAAGGATGAGTTCGACAAACGAAACGTAAAAATGTTAGCGTTGAGCGTAGACGGCGCGGCCTCGCATGCCGAGTGGATAAAAGATATTAACGAGGTACAGAACACGACCGTCAACTTCCCGATAATCGCTGATGAAGATAAAAAGGTATCCGACCTGTACGATATGATTCATCCGAACGCTGATAATAACTTAACGGTACGTTCTGTCTTCATCATTGCGCCCGATAAGACCGTAAAACTCATTTTGACCTACCCCGCCTCGACAGGGCGTAATTTTTATGAGTTATTGCGCGTGGTCGATTCATTGCAGCTTACTGCCTACCATAAAGTAGCCACCCCTGCCAATTGGGAACATGGTCAAGATGTTGTAGTAAGCCCTGCAATCTCAACTGCAGATGCCAAAGATATGTTTACAAAAGGTGTTGAAGAAGTCAAACCCTATTTGCGTATGACACCAGATCCGACTGCCTAGGCTTTTTTAAACTATAATAATAGTAAGCCCCATGATCGCCTCATCATGGGGCTTTTGCTTTCACTTATAACCATAGGGATTCTTTGCCGCGATAAATACTTCTTGAGTAAAATCTTCGTTCATACCATAGGGTAAGTAAACCGGAAAAACCTTTGTAAACTTTAACAAACTGTTAACGAATACCCTATCTTTCCAGAATCCTATCTTTTTTTTACCCTTTTACGTAAAACCAAACACTAAAACCATACTTATGAAAACCTTCACCATTACTGAAATCAACACGTTCTTAAAAGGTGAACTCGTAGGCCACACCACTCGGAAAATTAGTGGCCCTGAAGAACTACAAAAAGCACGACCACATCATATCACGTTTATCGGAAGTCAAAAGTATAGTAACCTTTGGCCGACCTCTGCCGCAAGTGTAGCCATAATTAATGAAAAGCTTGATTTGGAACCTGGTGAGAACAGGGCCCTTATTAAAGTAAAGAACGCCGACCTCTCTATGGCTCAAATTTTAGAACTGTTTACACCTGAAAGCCCATGTTTTGATATTGATATCCACCCCTCCGCGGTAATTCATAAATCTGCAAAAATTGGCATCGGCTGCAAAATAGGAGCTAATAGTTATGTGGGTAGCGGTGTTGTTTTAGGTGCAGGTACAATTCTATACCCTAACGTCACTATTATGGATGACACAACTATTGGTAAAAATACCGTATTCTGGCCGGGTGCGGTTATTCGTGAACGCTGCGAAATAGGAAACGATTGCATTTTTCACAACAATGTGAGTATTGGTGCCGACGGGTTCGGTTACCGCCCAAGCGAAAATGGTAAGGGACTCGTTAAAATTCCACAGATAGGAACAGTCGTCATTGGGAACAACGTCGAAATCGGGGCAAATTCTTGTGTGGATCGGGGTAAATTCAGTGCGACCATTGTAGGTGACGGTTGCAAAATCGATAATCAAGTACAGATTGCACATAATTGCATCATGGGCAGATCTTGCATCATGGCCGGGCATAGTGGCTTAGCTGGCTCGGTTACGCTTGGCGACGGGGTGATAATTGGTGGCAGCGCTTCAATAAAAGACCATACGACCATTCACTCGGGCGCAGTAGTTGGTGCAGGATCGGGGGTTTTGGCCGATATTCCTGCAGGTAAAAGTGTATTGGGATATCCGGCACAAGAAGCACGGGATATGTTGAAGCAATGGGTGGTCATGCGCAAATTGGCCAAGAATTGATTTCAATTCCTGCAACTGATTTATTTTCTTAAAATAGCCAGATAAACATCCTATTATTTTTAACTTGTGTGATGAAAATTCATTCAGATGCTGTCATCCGCATTTAAAAATTTAGGTTTATCGCTAGCGCTATCACTGGTTCTAGGCGCATGTATCAACCTCAAGCACGTCGGTGAACTATCAAAGACTTCAATAGAGGGTATCGAAAAGTATGAGACCCTACCTCAAAGTTTTACCCAAATCTGTACGGAAGATTGCGAGCAAAGAAGTATCAGTGATTTCAAAATACATAATACGGCTTGTGATTGCGAACAAAATATAAAGGCAGATAGTATTACCCGCGTAATTTATGAAACGACCCGTGACTATTTTTACGGTTTAGTGGATATATCCGACAATAAACTGACGGGGTATCAAACCGCAGATCTTAATACCGCTTTGGCCACGGGCGACTTTGGCCCCGTAAAACTTAATGAGGCCGATGTAAATGCGTATTCAAAGGTTTCAACATTATTGCTTCGAGCCTTTACCGACGGTTACCGTAGAAAAAAAGTAAAGGAGTATGTTAGCCAAGGCCATGAACCTTTAAAAGTAATGATTCACTTTCTTGAAATGAACCTGAGCGGTAACCTCAATGGAAAGTTGGAAGTACAGAAAAGTACAGTCAAAAATTTTTATTTTGATTTCGTTATGAACAAAAAGCTATCGCCTTACGAACGCACCAAATTTGCAGAGGATTATTTCAGACGTATCTCCGAAATAAGCCGTAAACAGAAAGAACTCGATGCGTTTTCAACTATACTTCAAGAAATTGAAGGAGGACATGAAATACTATATCAGAACATAAACAATCTTGAAGATAAAGAAGTTAAGGGCAAATTGGCGCGTTTAGGTCGTAAATTAAAAAATGCGATAGCGGCTTTGTCGAAATCAAAGTAAACTACCTCCGGGCAATCCCATGGGGTATTGAGAAGAAATTCACGTTTAATTTCGACCGAAGCGTCGGAGCATTAAAATCTCGGTTATCGAGTAAAAAATATGGCTAATTTAACTTCGGAACAGGTTAGGCAACTAGCAGGTGATCTATTACGGATGACGAACGCTTTGGGCGATTATCGCTATGAAAATTTTGAGCTGCTGTCAGAAGAGGAGAATATGCGTATCAAAGAGCTGCATAACCAACAATTAGAGCATGTTACTGAATTATACACCAAATCGGCAGTATTGGTTATCGACGATGTTGAAAATAGTTTAGGTGAGATAGCAATCATTACCCAGCAAACACTGGATCTTTATAAAAAATTAACGAATGTGCAAAAGATATTAGATCGTGCAACTGCCGTATTGACCCTTGCGGCGGCCGTAATTAGTATAGATACCGGTAAAATAACTTCGTCAATAAAAGACCTCGTCGCTTGAGGTATTTGATAATCAATTCATTGGCCTTCTGCTTTACACTTGAACCCGGAATAAATTAAGTTCCAAAAAACACGGCATTTTAAATATTTAACGTTACATTTGCGCTTTAATTTAATTTTTTAATTTTTTAGTATTATGGGTAAAGGAACAGTAAAATTCTTCAATGATTCCAAAGGTTATGGTTTTATCACTGAAGATGGTTCAAGCGAAGATCACTTTGTACACATTTCAGGTCTTATCGACGAAATTCGTGAAGGTGATGTTGTAGAATTTGAACTACAACAAGGTAAAAAAGGACTTAACGCGGTTAATGTGAAAGTAGTAGACTAGATAGAACGCATAAACTTTTTTTATACAAAGCCTCGATAAACATCGGGGCTTTTTTTTATGCTTTTTAATAATTCGCATTCAACTAGTAATATTTTTCATACATTTGTTTGTGTTTCAACGCAACTGTTTCGCATTTAAAGGCTCTTTTATTAAATAGTATATCCCCTAATCAAATTTTGAGCTATGTTCACTTTTTTTGGTATTCTTTTTATTTTGTTGGTAGTTAATATCATTTTGTTGCTTCTTAGCACGGACAAAGCAAAAGATTCCCGGTAATCTTCTTCTTAATATAATCTTTGGCGATTTGAAATCGAAAAAAGACTTTGTTCGTTTTCGAACATCGGTAGACATCTTCTGTATGTAATAAGATGGATTATTCTGATATCAAGTAATTTCTCGATTATATAACACAAGTTCAATAAAAGATAAAAGCCCCGACAAGGCAGGGCTTTTGATTATTAGTACATATACTTCCGAAAAATAGACATTCTATTTGACGTCCATCAATTCCACATCGAAAAGAAGGGTTGCATTCGGCGGAATAACTCCTCCGGCACCTGAACTACCATAGGCCAAATCGGAAGGGATTACAAAACGCGCCTTATCCCCTACCTGTAAAAGACCGATACCCTCGTCCCAGCCAGGAATAACTTGTCCAACACCCAATTGAAAATCAATGGGTTGGTTACGCTTATACGACGAATCGAATACTTGTCCATTCAACAACGAACCTTCGTAGTGTACAGATACCGTATTTCCCTTTTGAGCCTGGGTCCCTTTCCCTTTTTGAATCATTTTGTAGCGTAATCCACTATCAGTTTCATCAAAACCTGCTGCTATTTTATCCAGTTCGGCAGCTTGTTTTACCTTTTGCTCGGCCAACCTTTCCTCTTTTGAGCTTTTAAAAGTATTGAACGCTTCGACCGCGTCCCACTTTTTGGCCTCCTCACCTTCCCGAATAATCTCTAGGCTTTCAATGGTATCGCCCTGGGCAATACTATCGACAACTTCCTGACCGCTTTCAACATGACCGAAAACCGTATGTTTATTATCCAACCAAGGTGTTGGCACATGCGTAATAAAAAATTGGCTACCATTCGTGCCCGGTCCCGCATTCGCCATCGATAGAACACCGGGTTCAGAGTGGTTCAAATCAGCGTGAAACTCATCATCGAACTTATAGCCCGCATCTCCGGTACCTGTTCCCTGAGGACATCCCCCCTGTATCATAAAATCAGGGATGACTCTGTGAAATTTTAAGCCGTTGTAGTAAGGCTCTCCTTTAGGTTTGACTTTGTTTTCTTGGTCTCCCTCGGCCAGAGCAACAAAGTTTCCGACTGTTCCCGGAGTTTTATCATGGGTAAGTTTTACTAGAATTTCTCCCTTGGAAGTATTAAATTTTGCGTAGATTCCGTCTTGCATTTTTTCACTTTTTTAATGAGCGGCAAAGGTAAATAAAATGTTTGTGGTTTTGCACTTCGACCTGAGCCCAATACAAGAGGTTCTAAACTTTAGTTTTACTCGGGTGTTGCTAGTACTAAATGAAAAAAGGTATAGCTTAACGACGAGGCTTCCGCGAAATTTTAGCCTTTAATTTTCTTGTCAGGAACAATTCCGTATTTATCGAAGAGATAAATCAAACTCGCCATACTCGCTGCACCAAGTTCAAGTTCGCGTTTATTTACATGTTCAAAGGTATCGTTCTCGGCATGGTGGTGCACGAAGTAGCGCTGCGAATCGGGTCGAAGACCTGCCAATACAATTCCTTCGTTCTTGAGCGGGCCGATATCAGCGCCACTAAAACCTTTTTCGAACATATGAATCAAATACGGTTCGAAGAGTTTTTTCCAGCCGTTAACGCGCTCAAGGTTTGCATCGGAGCAATCAAACGAAAAACCGCGTGGCGTAAAACCACCTGCGTCACTTTCAAGTGCAAAAACATGGTTTTCACTCTTACTCTGTGCCATTTCTGCATATTTATTACCCCCGCGAAGTCCATTTTCCTCGTTCATGAAAAGTACGACACGAATGGTACGCTTTGGTCGATACCCCGTAGTTTTCAGTAGCCGTAAAACATCCATGCTTTGCACGCACCCTGCCCCGTCATCGTGCGAACCGTCCCCGAGATCCCAAGAATCAAGATGCCCGCCGACAATCATAATCTCATTGGGGTATTGACTCCCCTTGATTTCACCGATTACATTGAAAGACTCGACATCGTCGAACTTTTTACAGTTCTGCTTGAAATAGAATTTTGTTTCGGCATTCAGTTTTAACGTAGTGCTCAAGAGCGCTGCCCCATTGGTGCTGATTGCGGCCGCAGGTATGCGATCGGACACCGGCGTATTGCCATAACCCATTGAACCGGTATGCGGCAAATCGTCTAGCCGTAGATTCATCGAACGTACAATTACCCCTACGGCACCGTATTTAGCAGCTTCCTCTGCACCTGAATAGCGTTGGTCGACACAACCTGAATAGGCTTCAAATGTGCTGATCAGGGTAGGATCCATAGGGCGGTTATAAAAAACAATCTTTCCCGCTATTTTTTCCTTACCCAGTGCCTCTAAATCTTCTATTCCCTTAACCTCGATAACGTTTGCCTTCAGACCGCCCAAAGGAGTCGCCACCGAGCCTCCCAAAGCACAAATAGGCACATTAGTTGATGTACCGGGCGTAGTTTCAAAATAGGCGAATTCCGGGGTACCCCTTACCCACTTGGGTACCATTACCGGTTGCAGCCAAACTTTATCCAAACCCAGGGAATCTAACTGTGCTTTGGTATAATCAACAGCCTGTTGCGCTTGCACCGATCCCGATAGACGGCCTCCTATCTGATTTGACAGGTGATTTAACCAATCATATGCCTTTCCCTTTGTTAAGGATGCATCGTAAATCTTTTTCAGTTGTTTTGCATCTTCGGTCTGAGCAAATGCCAAATGACCGACCAACATAAAAAATAGTATTATTCTATTCATTCCTTTTCTTTTTCCAATTGTGCTTTGTAGACCTCTAAGTTAGCTTTTATTTCAGCGTCAAGTTCGGGTTCTTTAATATCCTCATATTTTTTTAGCTCTTCCAAAAGAATTGATGCGACAATTACCCTTGCAGCCTTTTTATTGTCGGCAGGAACTATATACCATGGGGCATGGGGCTTGGAAGTCTCATTTATAGCCTCCTCATAACACCTTTGGTAATTGTCCCAAAGTTTTCGCTCTTTCAGATCGCCCGGGGAAAACTTCCAGTTCTTACGTTTTAGGGCCAGTCTTCGTAAAAGTCTTTGCCGTTGTTCTTCTTTGGATAGATGTAGGAAGAATTTAAAAATAATGGTACCGTTCTCGGCGATATGACGTTCAAAATTATTGATTTGTTCAAAACGTTTGCTCCAGAATTTTTCGTCAATGTCTTCAACAGAATTGACACCCGGAATGTCCTCACCCAAAATATATTCGGGATGCACCCGAGTAACCAGAACGTTTTCGTAGTGTGTTCTGTTGAAAACCCCAAATTTACCCTTTGCGGGAAGGGTTATATAATGTCGCCATAGATAATCGTGTTTCCGCTCTAGTTCGGTGGGCACTTTAAAACTGTGAACGACTACGCCGCGAACATTGAAATCTTTAAAAACTTCTCGAATAAGGCTATCCTTGCCCGCCGTGTCCATACCTTGAATGCAGATGAGCACTCCGTATTTGCCATGGGCGTAAAGCGTATCTTGAAAGTCGCCTAACTCTTCGCGAATATTCTCCAAGTTTTTTTTTAATCGCTTTTCAGAGCTATTGAATTCTTCCCTAGTCGTCCGACTCGAAAGCTTTATGGGCTTATCTACCTTAAATGAACTGATATTAAATTTATCCATAAGCAAACTATATATTGAAGTGATCTTGGGTTCATTCAAAACCGCTAAGAGTTCCTTCCGAAATTCATCATTTATCTACAAATATAAATGAACTCGTCTTGAGTTGTTCTTCTACCTGCGATTTCCTCATTTTCCATGCTGTAATTGCAACTTGCTCTAGTAAAATGATCCCCATCAAGCTAAAAAAGAATAAACGGACCGCTACTTTATCGTTGAACGGTAGCAAACGCTTAAAAATATTGACTGTTGGACAAGGAAAATGTTCGTTTCGTCCAATATAGCCTGTAATACCTGCCTTCCATCGAATAAAATAGGAGCCAAGGCCTTGATACACCTACCTTTACAGCGTAATATGCCCAAATTTTACGACCAGACTTTTTGCTATGAAATCCCACTACCTCATATTGTATTTATTCCTCCTTGCCCTTTTTTCGGCATTCAAGCCAACCCAGGCCTGCGAATATGCCGATTCAAATATGGGGTATGTAAAAACGGAAATCGAGAAAGCCATTTCAATGAAAGACCTGCAATTGGTCCGTTTTCATACCTATAAAGCGCTTAACGCAATCGCAAAGTCAAAGAAACAGTTGGATGATTGTGGTTGCGAATATGCTGCTGCCACTATTGCCGAAGGAACAGAACACTTAAAGCAAGCGACCAAAGCAACATCTTTGGCCAGTTCGGGAATATTATTGAAAAAAGCATTGAACGAAACCGTTGAAGGCCTTTACGCCTTAAAAGACCATGAACAACACAATAGTACCTACGGCGACGAGTTGGTAATGAATACTTCTGACTCAAAGGAAAAAAAGGCTACTGCAACACTGTATAGTAAAGCCTTGGTACAAAAAAGAATAGACTCCTCGTTAATCGCATACAGAAAGTCTTTGGAAGAAGTAATTAATACGGTAAACTGCAAAGAAGCACGAAAATTTGCGAATGGAATTTACAATCAGTGCGAACTGCAACTCTTAAAACCCGGGTTATCGGAAGGTAAAAAATACTACAACCTCAAAACCAAAGAAATTACCGCTGAAGCCCTGGAAAAGTTAGGAGACTGTAACTCAGTTGGCAGTAAGCCATAGCATTTTCCAGTGGTGAGTTGAAGGATTTCCATTGAAATTAATTTATGTCTTGAACCTAGAAAACGCCTTCAGACGTACTTGAAGATGAAACAAATACTTCCAACTGCTACTGCTCAGTGTACACTTTTTTACTTGCTCGCAAAGAGTTTCACGTCTTCTTCGGTGACTTCTTTACTACCCAAGATAATCAAACGCTCTACTACGTTACGTAATTCCCTGATATTTCCTGTCCAGTCGTAGCCTTTCAATAACTTTACTGCCTTATCAGAGAATGCTTTTGGAGCGATACCCTGTTCTGAGGCAATTTTTTTGGCAAAATGGGTGATCAGCATCGGAATATCATCACGTCTGTCGTTCAAGGCAGGCACTTTTATCAATATAACGGCAAGTCTGTGATAGAGGTCTTCGCGAAATCTATTTTCTTCAATTTCCTTTTTAAGGTTTTTATTGGTGGCGGCAACTACGCGCACATCAACCTTGATATCCTTATCCGTACCGACACGGGAAATTTTATTCTCCTGAAGGGCACGTAGCACTTTGGCCTGTGCAGAAAGGCTCATGTCACCGATTTCATCCAAGAAAATAGTACCTTTATTTGCGGCTTCGAATTTGCCTGCCCTATCGCGAACCGCCGATGTGAAAGCACCCTTCACATGACCAAAAAGTTCACTTTCTATCAGTTCGGAAGGAATCGCGGCACAATTAACTTCGATGAAAGGCGCAGAGCTTCTTTGGCTTTTCTCGTGTATCCAATGCGCGACCAGTTCCTTTCCGGTACCGTTCGAGCCCGTAATGAGTACCCTTGCATCAGTGGGAGCGACTTTTTCTATCATATCCTTGATGACGGATATTTCTTTGCTCTCCCCCACCATTTCATAATTCTTGCTGACCTTTTTCTTTAGAATTTTATTCTCTACGACCAATTCTTTCCGATCCAAGGCATTGCGTACCGTTGTCAAAAGACGGTTCAAATCGGGCGGTTTTGAAATGTAATCGAAAGCGCCTAAACGCATGGTATTCACGGCAGTATCCAAATCACCGTGGCCAGAAATCATGATAAAGGGAATTTCAGGTTTTATTTTTCGTGCGGCTTCCAATACCTCGACCCCATCCATTTTGGGCATTTTGATATCACATAAGACCAAATCGTAATCGTTGTTCTTTACAGCTTCTAAACCTCTTAGGCCATCTTCGGCTTCCTCCAATTTATAAGTATCATTTTCTTCGGAAAGAATCTTTACCAATACCCTACGAATGGCCGATTCATCTTCTATCACTAATATTTTTGGCATAATTTTTTATTCTAAAGTTAATTGTCGCGCTCGATTAAAATAACGATTTATCACTTTTAAAAGTCATGAATCCTTAAACTTCTGAATTTTATCCTTTTTAGAGTCCAATGCGAAAACCGGTTCTAAAGTAGAAACTAGGGTCGTCGTTCACGGTGAAAATAGCGCTTCTATCCGCATTTCGTAATACAGCATCTTGAAACACCGTATGGCCGACATATCCATATAGAAATGTATTTTTGGCCAGCTTATACTGGTACCCCAATGTTACAAGTGCCGCCGATGACGATGCCGAGGATGCCGAAACCATATCGGCAAGAACGATATTATTCTGCAAGTTTACGTAATACCCATCAAAAAAAAACTCTGCCTGAATCTGTTGTTTTTCATCAATATGGTACTTGAGCGCAGTTTTCGGTACGCCAACGACGAAACTCCAATCGGGTCTAAACCTTTTTTCATAATATATTATCGGTAAAGGTATGCGAAGGGCAACCGTTGCGTTATAGGCAACACCTAAAATCAACCGTGTCGGTTTTTCTATTTCTTTTCTTTCCCTAAAAAATCCGACCGTTGCATTTAAGAAAAAATCATCTTTCGCAAGTGGTTCGGTAAAAGTTGATGAAAAGCGGGGCGTGACCACTCCTATAAACCGCCAGTGCAATTTGAACTTCAAGACGTATGCCAAATTGAAGTCTATAACATGAAAATTTTCTGGAGCGGTATTGGCAAAGGGCAAATCATCATCAAGATTGTAAACAAAGCGATTATATTCTGCACCGAATACAAGGTTCTTCGAATCACTAACTTGAACAGGCATATTTGCTAGAATTTTGAAGCGCTCTAGTTTTACATCCGAATTGTTTCTGGGCATCAACATATACTCGACCCGAAATACATCGGGAGTCTGTGCCAAACAAAAAGATAATCCTAAGAGAAAAACCGTAAGACCGACAAGGACAACCTTTCGTTTGACCACCATTTTTTATTCGGGTTTACCTACCTGACTATATTCAAACGGAGATTTTTGAAAAATATGCACATCGCGCTGTGGAAAAGGTATCGTAATATTGTTCTCCCTGAACTTGGCATCTATCTGATAACGCATTTCACTCTTAATTCTAGGGTCGGTAAAACTGTCGGTAATAAAAAAGTTGACTGAGAACATTAGGGCAGAATCGCCGAAATCGTCAAACATCACAAAAGGCTTCGGATTTTTCAAAATACCCTTCTGCAGTGAGGCTACTTCTTCGAGAATTTTGGTGACCAGCTTTACATCACTGCCATAAGCAACGCCTACAATAACTTTCTCTCGAGTGGTCTTATGATTCTGGGTATAGTTATAGATAATATCGGTAATAAAATGGTGGTTTGGAATGATAATTACCTTATCGTCTCTTGTAATCGCTCGTGTAGTTCGCAACTTGATCTCAAAAACTTTACCCACTTTCCCATCAACCTCCACAATATCGCCCACATGCACCGACTTGTCGATAATAATAAAAATACCGCCGATAATATCCTTGAACAAGTCTTGAAGTGCAAGCCCTAAACCAACAAAAAGTGCTGCAGAGGCTGTCAACAAAAGCGTAATATCAATACCTGCCGCACTCATGGTAAGTAAGATTACAGCTACGTATATCACGTATCGGATGAACTTAAAAATGGAAATGAACTTTAGCTTATCGTCGCCCTCCATTTTTCGTGTCAACAGCTGACGCAGCCATTTTAGAAAAAAGCTTGTGGCAATAAATGCAAAGGAAAGTAGCAGAAGTAAGCCAACAGTAATGTGTATACTGTTTTCACCATCGCCGTAATGAAAACCCCAATTCAGGAATTCCTTTATGGAACCCCAAATATCCTCTTCGATAATTTCCTCTACCTTACTTTTATCGTCTTGCATTGAAATCAATACTTTAACCACTTGAACAGCTCTTTATAGGTCGGTTTTTTACCATACATTAAGATACCGACACGATATATCTTGGCGGCCAGCCAAACAATACCTATAAAAGTAGCAATAAGTAATATGATAGATGCCACCAACTCCCAAATCGGTACCCCGCCCTCACCGATACCCCCCGGCAAACGCATCAGCATAACAATGGGAGAAGTAAGTGGAAACAAGGAAAAACCAACGGCTATTGGCCCATGTGGATTACTGAAAACCGAAAAGAAGCCCACATAAATCGCCAACATTAAGGGTAAGATAATGGGAAATATAAATTGCTGCGTATCCGTCTCGTTATCTACTGCAGCGCCAATTGCTGCATAAATGGAACTATAAATCAAATACCCAAGAATAAAATAGATCAGAAAGAAAGTAATCAACATCGCCCAGGGAATGTTATAAAGTTCTTGAGCATATAATTGCATCGTTTGATCCGCGGAAGGTACTGGCGGTGCCATATTCGCACTCGCGCCGGTCATCATTTGGCTACTACCGTTCAGGGCAGAAGGGTCGATTTCAAAAACAAAAAATGCAACCAATAGCAACAATGAAGCTGAAACGATCCAAATCGTGAACTGGGTAATACCGGCCAAAGAAGTACCAATAATTTTGCCTAACATCAGTTGAAAGGGTTTCACCGAAGAAATAATCACCTCAATTATACGGCTTGTTTTTTCTTCGATTACACTGCGCATAACAAACCCCCCATAAATGATGATGAACATCATAATGAGATATCCGAAGCCGCCACCGATAAAAGCCTTGATTTCGGTGATGCCCTTGATATTGGTCTCACCGGCAAAAGTAGCCGTATTGATTTCAAAATCATTTTCCATGGCTGCGAAATCAGATGCGGAGACGCCCATTTCCTGCAGGCGCTGTTGACGCAGGCGTTCTTCAAAAATATTCTCCAGTTTTTCAAGCACCGATGTATTCGGCGCATCTTTAGTATATAAAAAAGAGCGTTGGCAAACTTTTTCTAGATTGGCTTCATTAGGAATGAATAAAAGCCCATAAAAACCCATATTGGCCGTAGAATCCATCGCAGCTTCTAAAGAAATATCGCTAAAATTGACGTAAGACGTACTTTCGGTAATCAAAAACTCATTGGAAAAAAAATCACTTTCGTTCAGAATGCCTATAATGCGCTTTTCGTTGTCGTTGATTTTTGTCAAGTAAGCGATAAGTACTACCATACCCACCATTAGAATAGGGCTCAAAAAGGTCATTATCACAAATGATTTATTGCGCACTTTAGCAAGGTATTCCCTTTTGATAATCAACGGTAGTTTATTCATGGGAGCCTTTACTTTTTATGGTCTGAATAAAAATATCGTTAGCTGATGGCACTGTTTCGACAAAATGGTTGATATTGGCTCTGGTCGATAAGTAATTCAGTACATCGCGCGAATCACTTGTAGGTAATTGCAATGTAAAATCTAGCTGGTTTTCATCAACTTGGTACGATGAAGAACTCACTTGGAATTTTTCAGCAAGCTCCTCCAAAATCATATCGGCGTTTTGGGTCTCAAGACCTACATTAAAAATATTGTTCTTGTAAGCCTTTTTGATATCGGATAGTTTTCCATCCAGTATTTTTTCCGAGCGGTGGATGAGGGCGATGTGTTCGCATAGTTCCTCTACCGATTCCATACGGTGCGTAGAGAATATGATCGACGTACCGTTATCCTTTAAATTTAGGATTTCATCTTTGATGATGTTAGCGTTGATAGGATCGAAACCACTAAAAGGTTCATCGAAAATAAGCAGCTTTGGCCTATGGAGTACGGTCACGATAAACTGTATTTTCTGTGCCATACCCTTGGAAAGTTCCTGTATCTTTTTGTTCCACCAATCACCGATTTCTAAACGTTCGAACCAATATTTCAAACGTTTTTTGGCCTCCGCCTTTGAGAGTCCCTTCAATTGTGCCAGATATAGGGCCTGCTCCCCTACTTTCATACTTTTGTAAAGGCCTCTTTCTTCGGGTAGGTATCCGATTTGTGCAATATGATGGGCTTCGAGAGGTTCGCCGTCAAAAAAGACCTGCCCCTCATCGGGAAAAGTAATTTGATTAATAATTCGAATGAGTGTGGTCTTACCTGCACCATTGGGACCCAGAAGACCATAAATACTGTTCTTTGGTATTTCCAATGAAACTTTGTCGAGAGCGGTATATGTGCCAAATTTTTTGGTGACCTCTTTAGTGACCAAAATGTTGTTCATGCAAGCTATTTTTTCAAAGATAGGTCTTTACAGGCATAAGCCATTAACCATGGTCGCTAAAAACAAAACCCACCCTTAAATGAATAAGGATGGGAAAAAAATTGCTATGAAAAAGAAAATTAATATTGGTTTCCCAATATTAAATCAAATATACGTTTTTTATTTAATAACCAAAGTATTTGGCTCAAGAGAACATATCTTTAACTTTTTCAAAGAAAGATTTATCCGATTTTTCAGGTTTTGGCTCGAAATTATCGTTGCCCTGCATACGTTCGAAAAACTCTTTCTGTTCTTTGTTCAGTTCTTTGGGCGTCCAAACATTTACATGTACCAAGAGATCTCCGCTTCCATAACCATTGATACTGGATATACCTTTTCCGCGCAGGCGTAATATTTTACCTGATTGGATACCTGGTTCCAGTTTTATGCGCACTTTTCCTCCTACGGCATCGATTTCTTTTGATGTACCTAAAACGGCTTCCGAAATACTTACATAAAGGTCGTAGTGCAGGTTATCGCCTTCTCGCTTTAACGTAGCATGGTCTTTTGTTTCAATAGCAACCAACAAATCGCCCGGCACTCCATTACCGGGTGCCTCATTACCTTTACCCGGCACTTTTAGCTGCATTCCTTCTTCTACTCCGGCGGGAATATTGATAGCAACCGTTTCTTCTGCTACTCTTAGCCCTTGCCCATCGGCATCGCTCGGTTTCTTATCTAACATTTGACCACTACCTCCACAAGTACTACAAGTAGCAGCCGTTTGCATACGACCCAATATGGTATTGGTGATTTTGGTTACCTGACCTCTACCGTTACAGGTGCCGCAAGTCTTATAGGTCACTCCATCTGCCTGAACTTTTCTTCTGACCTTGACCTTTTTCTCTACACCACCAGCTACTTCTTCCAAGGTTAGTTTTACACGTATACGAAGATTACTTCCTTTGACCCTACGCTGTCCGCCTCCACCAAAGCCGCTAAAACCACTAAAACCGCCGCCTCCGAATGCACTGCCAAAAATATCCCCGAACTGGCTGAAAATATCGTCCATGTTCATACCGCCGCCGCCAAAACCACCAGCACCATCAAATGCGGCATGGCCGAATTGATCGTAACGTGCTTTCTTATCAGCATTACTCAATACCTCATAGGCCTCGGCCGATTTCTTGAACATTTCCTCTGCCTTGGAATCGCCGGGATTCTTATCGGGATGGTGCTCTAAGGCCTTTTTTCTATAGGCCTTCTTTATCTCGGCAGCACTGGCATTCTTGCTAACACCCAGTATATCGTAATAATCTTCCTTCATTCTTGAATTTTAGTTTCCGACCACCACTTTGGGGTGTCGAATGATTCTATCGCCCAACTTAAAGCCTTTCTCGACAACATCAACAATCTTTCCTTTGAGCTTTTTCTTAGGTGCCGGAATTTGGGTTATCGCATCGTGTACCTCGGCATCGAATGGGTCACCCTGTTTTGTTCCCACCTCTTCAAGGCCCTTTGATTTAAGCGTTTCACGGAACTTGACCCGAATCAACTCAACCCCTTTGAACATTTCTTTATCCTCAGATTTTGCCAATTCTTTTATTGCTCGATCGAAATCGTCTAGTACGGGCAGCATCGATACCATTATCTCCTGACCTGCAGTCTTGAAAAGCTCAATTCGCTCTTTTGAAGTGCGTCTCTTGAAATTTTCGAATTCGGCGAACAAACGCAAAAACTTATCCTTTTCTTTGGCCAAATCTTCACGCAGTTGGTCTTCTAACGATATTTCATCCTGTATTTCATCGTGCTGTTCCGAATCATTTTCAGATGCTTTGTCCGTCTGCTCTTCATTAACGACGTCATCAAAGTTTTCTGTGATATCTTTTTCACTCATGGATACTATAGTTTGATTTTTGTATTCGAGGGGCAAAAGTACTGCCAATTCTTTTAAAATGTCAAAATGTCACATTAAAAAAGAGTGGAGACCGCTTCGCTCAAAGATGTGACGAACAAGACTTTTTTAGACACCAACCTATTTCTTGTTAGAAATGATGTCATGAAGGAGTAAAGTTTCCGGAAATTGAAATGAAAAAAATAGTGAAGAAAGCCCGTTAATGTTGGCTATCTAGTTGCGGTAAGAACCATTGAACCCCTTTTAAGAAATATGGATAGGAAATCAGTTCAAGAAATAAATTCTTTTTTGTAGGAGACGTTTGAAGTGTCTTTCCCTGGTTTCTTTTCATAAATGGCCTCAAGCGCCAAACAAACATTTGGGTGGGCGAAATCAAAACCAATATTTTCCAATTTTTTACTACTTACTCTTTGACTGGCAAAAAGAATATAGGCCATTTCGCCCAAAATCGTTTTCATCACAAATTTGGGGATATTTGGTAAAAACAAAGGCCTGCTTATTGCGCTGGCTATTTCTTTCACGAGTTTGTTGTTTGTAACCGGGTTAGGCCCAACGCCGTTGTAGATACCCGCCAACTTTTTTTCAACGGCAAATAGAAAAATTCGCGCCAAGTCTGAAATATGAATCCAAGATTGCCATTGCTCGCCACTACCGAATGCCGCACCAACATAATTTTTAATAGGCTTTGCCATTTCAGGCAATGCACCCCCGTTTGGAGACAATACCAAGCCTATTCTAATCTTGGCTACCGGAAAATCGAAACTATTGAACCTATCCGCCTCTTTTTCCCAGGCAGCCACAACATCTCCCAAGAAACTATCGTCTACACCCTTTTCATCTTCCATGTAATAGTTCGTCAAAGAATTAGGGTAAATTCCTATTGCCGAAGCGGATACAAATGAAGTGATTTCGCTTTTATCGATTTTTTCAAGTGCACTGTGCAACGTACTTAACGTATTTATTCGGCTCGATAGAATCGTTTTTTTATAAGAAGAAGTCCATCTTTTAGAGATACTGGCTCCCGCCAAGTTTATGATTGCCGTTACGCCTTCAAAACATTTCATATCGATTTCACACGAATCCGGATTCCAGTAAAACCCTTTATAATTCGGTTTATCGATCAGCTTCTTCTTACTGGTCGTCAAATAGTTTATCGCGATGTTGGCAGCGTGACATTGTTTGGTAATCTCGCTACCTACCAAACCCGTCGCACCTGTAATCAATATTCTCATAATTCAAAGATATGTGATCTCAAGGCCCTGCACTTATGATTTAATTTCGATTTAACAGTATTACTTAACCTGATGTTAATATTAGCCTGAACAAGTACGACTTATTTAATTTTTTATGAAGATTAATCTTACTTTTTGGCACGTAGCATTTCGCGTTTTCCTGGAGGACCGGGTAGGCGTTCGACTTCAAATCCGACCTTCTCCATAGCACGGCGAACACTACCTTTCGCAGAGTAGGTGACCAAAATACCGTCGTTTTTCATCGCATCGTAGATTTTTGAAAAGAGATGCTCGGTCCAGAGTTCTGGCTGCACGCGGGCACCGAAAGCATCGAAGTAAACAAGATTATACCGTTCAACGTCTTTGATTTCGGAAAAATCTTTTTGTTGTTTTATAAGAAAGAAGTTCTCCGATATCACAATTTCCTTTTCCCAAGGCGCATAATGCATTTTTGAAAAAGTATCTTCGTAATCCGCGGCATTTAATTCACTAACATAGTTCAGTTGTTGAAGTTCTTCGGTAGAGATGGGATATTTCTCTACTCCATAGTACGCGACTTCAAGATTTCTTTTTTTAGCTTCCAAAAAGGTAATGAAAGCATTAAGACCGGTACCGAAACCGATTTCCAAAATCGACAATTTACGACCAGAAAACTGTGACAGCCCTTTTTCGATAAAAACGTGATACGCTTCTTGGATTGCACCATGCTTGGAATGGTACTGTTCATCCCAATCCACAATTTGGATGGTCTTCGAACCATCGGCGGTAGTTATGATTTCTCGTTTCAACTAAATTCACTCTTTCGCTAATAGCACCCCGTCTGCCTCAAAACTGTAGATTTTTTTCGGTTCGGTAATCTTAGCGATTTCTGCTTCCGATCGACCACCGTCTTTCGCATAATGTCTTTGGTCTTCTACACTCATTGAAGCTACGAATGCCGCTCCGTTTACGATTACCTCTTTTCCGGTAATATCCATCGGCACGAAAAATCCATAATCTTTAAAGCGCACCATACTTTCTTGGCCGTCTTTTAATTTCACTTTCATCCAGCATCCTTTGGCCTGACAAACATCCGTTACTGTCGCCCTGAATTTTGTTTGTACCGTATCGGAAACCTTTAACGCATCGTATGTTTTCGCCATATCCTTCGCCGAAATGGCATTCTTGGCCGTAATATTATCCCCAAACACATCATAATTCAGGGCCATGTTATCGTTGTTTTCTTCCTTTTGTTGATTTTCCTGGCCTTTACAAGCGATAACCAACAACAAAAACCCAAGTAAAATGTTAATTCTTTTCATATCCCATAAAAATTGAATTACTGATACAAAATTAGGGGATTTTTAGACGGAAAAAGAAGAACAGCTTACTATAAATCGTTAATTTTAATCTTTCAAATTTGAAACTTATGGAAACAATGCTACAAAAAATCAGTATTGAAAAGGTAAAGACTTCGAATATCGATCAAATTGATTTCGACAATTTGGCCTTTGGTAGCGTATTCACCGATCACATGCTGGTTTGTGATTATAAAAATGGGGATTGGGAAGCCCCGAAAATCATTCCCTATCAACCGATAAGCCTTGAACCTTCGGCCAAGATATTCCATTACGGACAGTCAATTTTCGAGGGAATGAAAGCATATAAGGATGTCGATAATAAAGTATGGCTTTTTCGCCCTTTGGATAACCATAAACGCCTGAATATTTCCGCAAACCGGATGGCGATTCCAGAACTTCCAGAGCACTATTTTATGGAAGGATTGAAAACTCTGATCGACCTTGATAAAAAATGGATTCCGCAAACCGAGGGAAGTTCCCTATACGTGCGTCCCTTTATGTTCGCCTCAGGAAAAGGATTTCACGCATCGCCAGCTGATGAATACAAATTCATTGTCTGCCTTGCACCATCGGGTTCCTATTTTTCAGGAAAGGTTAAAGTACTCATTGAAGAAACTTACTCCCGATCCGCCAATGGAGGGGTCGGTTACGCCAAGGCCGGCGGAAACTACGCCGGACAGTTCTATCCCACGCAACTGGCCGTCAAGAAAGGGTATAACCAAGTCATCTGGACAGATGATAACAACCACGAATACATCGAGGAAGCCGGGGCTATGAATATCTTTATTCGCATCAATGATACACTTATCACCGGCCCGACCAGTGACCGTATTCTTGATGGCATCACCCGTAAAAGCATCCTCCAAATTGCCGAAGACGAGGGCATACCCACTGAAGTTCGTAAGATAACCGTAACCGAGGTGGTCGAGGCCGCCAAAAATGGCAGTCTTAAAGAGATGTTCGGCGCCGGTACGGCTGCAGTAGTCTCCCCTATCGCGACTTTTGGTTATCGTGATGTGGATTATGACTTACCCGAACTTTCAAATAGCTACGCGGCACGCCTTAAAAAGCGCATTACAGATATTCAGTTCAACCGTGCCGAAGATCCTTTCGGTTGGCGGTATGAAGTTTAGAGAACATCTGAAGAAACTTTTACAGAGCTTTGCTTTCGATAATCATACTATCCCGACGAAGCAAAGCCGCAGCGGTATAAGAACCAGAATATTAAATAGTCTCGGCTCTTGGCTCTAAAAGTCTTTAATCCGTATGTGGTTATCAATTAGTTTAGGAAGCATTCTGCAGAAACATTTAAACAGTATTAATGTTAAAAAGCCTATATAATAGGGTACCGGCAATGGCATGTAGGCCCAAGAGGAAGGTTTTACCTCCTATTTCTTTAGAATCTCCCCAATATCGGGCTTAAAATAGTTGGGACCTTTTAGCACCTTACCATCATCACGATAAATAGGTTTGCCATCGGCCCCCAATTTGCTCATATTACTCCGCTGTATCTCGTTGAATACCTCCTCGATTTTGTACTGCATACCGTGTTCGAGAATCGTACCACATAAAATATAGAGCATATCGCCCAAGGCGTCAGCGACCTCGACCATATCATTAGCATTGGCAGCTTCGAGATATTCTTTATTTTCCTCGTCCATTAGATTGAAGCGGAGCAGGTTCTTGGCAGTACCGAGGTCTGCCTTTAAATTTTTTGAAACACCAAGGCCAAAAGAATTATGGAATAATTCAACCGCACTAATTTTATCCTTCATTAGTTGTTATTTGATAACGAACTCCTTTGGAGTTTTTGTTTGTTCTTAGCTAAAGCTTATTTTCGCCCAAAAGTACAGAATATGTTCAGCACCGGACAAATCGTTTTTGCCCTACTTTTTGCCATTAGTTTTATCATCATAGTCTTTTTTTCCTATAAAAAAGATAGGAACCTGCATGCAAAGAACTACGAAGGTGTGAAATGGGTCGTCATTTTATTTTTGACATTTATAGTATTGCTATTCTTTATTAAGCATTTCTTAAAAAATTAGCACTTGTTTTAAAGTCTCGATAAAAATCACGTTTTACACGACCAAATGCATTTTTTTTCCGTAAAATATAACAAACGATGTTATTTTACGTTGTTTTACAAAGGGGCAAACAAATGATTACTTTTTTTACCATACTTCTTATTCTAATTGGTGCGAATGCCATTTTCATGATTTTCAGTCTAAGTGGGGCGTCTAATGATAAAAAGATAGATGCAGCTGACGATGAATCAGATGCTTCAACCATATATCCACTGCAAACTACTTCTTCCAAGTTTAAGAAAGCGGTATAAGTACCGTTTTTGTCCAACTTAAAATTTTGGAGGGGCTATACAAGAATCTTATTTGATGTGTTTTATTGGTTAAAGCCCTTTTACATCTCCTTTATTGCCTTTTAGGCTTCCAAAACGTATTAATTGGAACCACAGATTTTCATTCTAGACGCTGATCGCCCTGCATTACTTCGAAAATGACTAATTTTCGCAGATGAAACAACTTTTACTTGTTTTCTTCGGTGGTGGTATAGGAAGTATGCTACGCTACCTTATCTCTAGAGCTTTCAACACTCAATTTCATCATTTCTTCCTTGGTACTTTTTTGGTCAATATCATCGGGTGCCTGCTCATAGGAATTATATTGGGCATCTCAGTTAAGGGAACCTACCTTTCCGAAAATCAAACCTTATTATTGGCCAGTGGCTTTTGCGGGGGCTTTACCACCTTTTCAACCTTTGCCTACGAAAAGCATTCACTTCTTGGTTCAGGAGAATTCATTCACTTTGTTATCTATACAAGCGCGAGCATCGCTGTGGGCATCTTTGCCATTGCTTTGGGCCTTTGGTTGTCCAAAATGTTGTAATTAACACACTTTTATCCACTTTTTCGATTTTTATCAAAAAATCAAATTTATAGGTACATTTTTTAACATTATTCAAGCTTATATCAGTTTTACACCACTTTTTTTAACATTTCTACTTTTTTCTTCAAGATACATCATTAAAAATTCATTTTTTTTCATTTCTATTTGATAGCCCCAAAATTTTAGGGGGTTAAATTGTCATTATCATAAAAATGACGATATATACCCTCTAAATTTTAGGGTGTTAATTTTATTAACATATATTTACCGCATTAATCAACACAAGTATTATGAAACAAATCGAGGCAATTATTAGAAAATCCAAGTTTGATGACGTCAAAAAGGCGCTGCATCAAATAGAGGTCAATTTCTTTAGTTACTGGGACGTAACGGGAGTTGGAAATGAAAAACAAGGTCACGTATACCGTGGTATTTCCTATAGCACCAGCGATATACAGCGCCGGTATCTTTCTATAGTGGTATCTGACGAGTATTTACAGAAAACTGTTGATGTTATTTTAGAAGCTGCATACACCGGCAATGTAGGAGACGGAAAAGTATTCGTTTCTGAAGTCGTGGAGGCTTACAGAATACGCACGAAAGAGAGCGGTCAAGCAGGAATCAACTAAAAACCACTAACTAAACTTTTAAAAAATGGACGCAGGATTATTTACAGCAAATAACGTATGGATGATGTTGGCTACCGCTTTGGTATTCTTCATGCATACAGGTTTCGCCTTTTTGGAAATTGGCTTGACCAGACAAAAAAATACAATAAACATACTTTTTAAGAATATATTTATTATAACCGCAGGGTTATTACTTTACTACGCATGGGGATTCAATATGATGTACCCCGGTTTTGAGGAAGGCTCTTCCGGTATTTTCGGATTCGCCGGTTTCGGAATAGGTGCCCCTGAAGGTGGTATGACCCCTGATTATGCGGATGGAGGCTACACTTGGTGGACCGACTTCTTGTTTCAGGGTATGTTCGCTGCGACCGCGGCAACAATTGTCTCTGGTGCGGTAGCGGAGCGTATCAAAATTGGCTCCTTTATGATTTTCACCGTTGTGTACGTCGGTTTGGTCTACCCAATCGTCGGCGCATGGAAATGGGGCGGTGGCTTTTTGGATTCTTGGGGTTTTTATGACTTCGCAGGTTCTACCTTAGTTCACTCCGTGGGAGGATGGGCCGCATTGGTCGCCATCTTTTTATTGGGTTCAAGAATCGGAAAATTTGGTGAAGACGGTAAACCCAAGGCCATTCCGGGGCACAGTATTCCTATGGCTACGGCCGGAGTATTGATTCTATGGTTGGGCTGGTTCGGTTTTAATGGCGGATCGGTACTTTCCGCCGACCCTGAATTGACCTCATTGGTGTTGGTCACTACGAGTTTGGCAGCAGCAGCAGGTGGTTTCGGTGCATTTATTCTGTCTACGATACTCTATAAGAACTTAGATCTTACGATGTTTCTTAACGGAATCTTAGGAGGGCTAGTAGGTATTACGGCAGGTGCCGATTTGATGTCACCGAACGAAGCTGTAATCATTGGTTTCTTAGCGGGCCTTATCATCGTTCTTGGCGTTGCCTTTATTGACAAACTCAAGCTTGACGATCCCGTTGGTGCGGTTACCGTTCACTTGATATGCGGTATCTGGGGTACACTTGCTGTAGGTATATTTGGCTCAAAAGCCGGTGGTGGACAATTTCTTACACAGTTATATGGCGTATTGATTATCGGAGCGTTCTGTGTTATCACCTCCTTTATTATTCTAGGTGCGCTAAAAGCCATTATGGGCTTACGTGTCAGTAAACAAGAAGAGCTCGAAGGTCTCGATATTCACGAACACGGTATGGATGCATACCCAGACTTTACGAACGATTAATTGAAGAAAGATAAACGGAGCGTTTGGCAGAACGCTCCGTTCTATAACCTCTTTCTAAAGTATTTAAATCAATCAAAAATAATTGTCCGTCGTTTCGGCGGAAAACTAAAATCTAAACAGATGAAAGCGATTACAATTACAAAATACATAAAAAATATATTTTTACTCACATTGATGCTTCTTTCGACTTCGGTAATAATGGCCCAAGACGAAGATGAAGATGAAAAGAAATTCTCCTTTAGTGGATCGGTAGATGCCTATTATCGGGCCAATCTAAACGCCCCGAATGGCGAGGACGCCCAGGCCCCAGGGAGTTCATTTGCCAATTTACCTGGCTTTGCTTTGGGTATGGCCAATGTCATAGGTTCTTATGAAGGTGAAAAAGTAGGTTTTGTTGCCGACTTGGTCTTTGGGCCAAGGGGAACAGATGCCATTTTTGCGTCACCAATGTATTCGTTGACCGGTAACATAGTTAATCAGTTGTACGCCTATTGGAATGTTTCTGATGGCGTAACCTTAACATTCGGAAACTTCAATACCTTTCTAGGATATGAGGTTATTTCGCCAGTTGCAAATTTCAACTACAGTACCTCATACCTTTTTTCATACGGACCCTTTTCACATACGGGCTTAAAAGCCGATTTTGCGCTTTCAGATGATTTCAGCTTAATGTTGGCCGTAATGAACCCTACCGACCTAACGGAATTCAATCCTACCGGACAATACGCATGGGGTGCGCAGTTAGGCTACAGCGGTCAATATCTAAACTTATTGATTGATAATGGTTCTTATGAAATCGATTTTACCGGGGGATTTGATTTGTCGGATACCTTTTTCTTAGGCTTAAACGCTGCTTACTTTGATGGTGACGAAGAAGATGGCATAGGTAGTTTTGCAGGTGTAGCCGTCTATCCGCAATTGGCTACTTCCGATAACTTTACTATTGGTCTTCGAGGTGAATATTTTTCAGAGACTGATCAATTTGGCGCTATAGGAGATGTATTTGACACAGATGGAAGTGCAAGTGTTTTTGCAGTTACCCTTACCGGAAGTGCAACCATAGGTGATTTAATGATCAAACCTGAATTACGCTTGGATAGTGCTTCAGAAGAAGTATTCATCGATAACGACGGAAACCCGATTGGCGGCCTCTCCTCATTTGTGCTGGCCGCTATTTATTCTTTCTAAGAAAAATTGTTGCTTGAGTTTTATAGTTTAAGTTGTAAAAAAAATCCTGTTCGCCAAGCGAGCAGGATTTTTATTTTTTTGCGGGTTGAAAAGCTCGAACCCCAGCTATCACTTTGGTATTCAACGCATTTACCCCCGGTACGATAGGGCATGAAAACTTCTTATTGTAAGCACAATAAGGGTTATAGGCTTTATTAAAATCGATTTGTATCGAATCTCCCTTTGGGATGGTCAAATCGATATACCTTCCGCCCCCATAAGTTTCTTCCCCATTGGTCTGATCTGTAAAAGGCAAAAAAAGGTAATCTCGGTATTCTTCCTGCAACATTAATTCTTGGTTTTGGTAGATTTCCAATTTTCTTTTTTCCCCATTCAACATAAAGTGGGCGATGCCATAAACGACTTCTTTTGATTTTCTATCCGTAGTGGTGGGCATTAAAAAAGGAAGCGCTTCGGGAGTTCTAATCAATTTCGCGTTCACTACATAATTGGTGTCAGGTGCGAAAAAATCCAATCCTTCAAAATTTTTTCGATATCGGTCGGGCAAAGGTGAGTTTTCAGGGTCTTTGAACTCTTTATTCAATTTCTTTTGAAATTCCAGAATATCCTGTACGGCCCCTATCTCGGAAGCCACTACCGTTTCCTGATCAGCTACATCGTGGTATTTTTTATTCTGTTTACAACCAAAGGTGATCAGGGCCATTATCAAAATTACCTTCTTCATTTTTTCATTATTTATCGAACTCCTATTTAATTCATTTTCAAAAATACAACATATGTAATTTTGATTTCACTTGGTACGGCATTGTGATTGCCTACCTTCTTGGTATTTTGCTACTTTTACGATTGAGAGATTGTTTTATATGTAATGCGTTAACATCGATGAGAATACTGAAAATTATATTTTTTATAACCTTTTTGGTTACTGCCTGTAGTGAAAAAAACAAATCGGCTATTGATACGGAAGAAAGTCGAATACTACCGGAATTGGCACCCGACCGTTATAATGTAGCCTTTCTAGTTATGGAAGGTACGTACAATACCGAATTTACCGCACCTTACGATATTTTTCAACATACCCGTTTTCGGAAGGGCATCAAGGCAATGAATACATTTACGGTTGCCAATACCTTAAAACCGATTACCACATTTGAAGGAGTACGTATTCTTCCAGACTTTGATTACACAAAAGATACACTTCCCAAAATCGATATTTTAGTCGTACCCAGTGCCGAGCATCATCTCAATACCGATCTGGAGGATGGTACAATGCTCGAATTTGTGCGAAAAGTAGACGAAAACGCCCTTTTTATGACCAGCCATTGCGACGGGGCTTTTGTTTTGGCCAAAGCTGGACTTTTGAATGAAGTGACTTCGACTACCTTTCCTAGTGACATCGCCGCTTACCGAGAGATGTTTCCTAATCTTAAGGTAAAAGACAGTGTGCTATTTGTACACGACGAAAAGTACATCACTTCGGCAGGTGGGGCCAAAAGCTTCGAAGCAGCGCTTTATCTCTGTGAATTTCTGTACGGAAAGGAAATTGCCAAGGACCTAGCTAAAGGGTTGGTCATCAACTGGAATCTCGAAGAAGTACCGCACCTTGTTATAGACTAAACATTTTTGGATACGCAATGGAATTGCTTTGTAAAATGTTAAGAGGGATTTTGCATAATTTACTTTTAACCATTAAAAGATAAAATCTGTAGAAACTAAACTCCGAAAACTAGGCAGGACTATTCCTCAGGAATTATATCGTATCGCGCCTCTTTTAAATACTTTTCTACGATTTCGTTGAATTCGGGAGTGATTCGCAATAAGGCCGTGTTCTCAAGGGCGTAAAGTCTGGCCCTGTCCATATAACCTTTTTTCAAAAGTTCTTCCAAGTAAAACAGTGCAGTGCCGTAATCATCGATTTTGGCACTATAAGAAATAATTTTTAAGTAGTTGTCAAAAGCCGTTGGGTCGATGATCGTTTTTAACATCCACAAAAAATTTAGGGCTTCGGCATCGACCGGTTCGGTTGCTTTAATAATATCGATATTGTCGGCTACCAAAGCGTTGATATAGCCTTCTAACCGCTTTCCCATTTGTTGCTGCAACGGATCGGGATTTTTATGGAATTTCTCAAGCTCTTCCATCTGATACTTCCACCAGCCCAAATTATTGTAATTATAGGTGAGAACATCTTCTCCTAAATAATAGTTATAATCTTCCTTGATAAAACCTTCCTTAAAAAAAATAGTATTCTGGCTTCGGTTTTTAGTCTTGAACAATTTGCTCTTTCTCAATGTCTTTTTACTATCCTTTATAGAATCCGTAGCTTTGAAAGGCCGATAGATTTCGAGCATTTCATCGAGCAAATTATCGGCTAATAAAGGTTTTTTAGCAGTATAGAGCCTATTTATATGTGCCAAATCTTTTTTATAGTTCTCCTCGACAAATGAGTTATCCTTGGGTATGTGGCCCTTTGCCATTGCCGCCATTGTGAAAACCTCGAACGCCTTGACCAAATACTCAGCGGGTGGCCATTCGTGCCCACCCTCAAAAACAATGAGTTGATTCGGAAACTTTATTCGATTCAATACTTTCTCGACCGCCAACATATCGGTATAGTTATAATCGGCATTGCCCACTACCCCAATAAAATGGTACGGATTTCTACTGTTCAAAACTTCAGTATTCGCCACTGATGCCCCACAGGCGACAACACCCCGAATTCCTTTGATAAAGGTCGGCATCAAGGTAGAAAAGCGACCGCCACTTGAAAATCCACCGGCATAGACCCTATTCTTTTGGATAGGAAGTATCGAGACTACCGCATTGATCATTCGATTCGTTACCAAGATATTTTCTGAAATCTGAATACTGTCCCTAATGTTATTAGATGCGGCTAAAATGTAGCCTTCTTCTTCAGCAGCTGCTCTAAACATGCTCAATGAACGCTTACCACGACCTTTCATATCAAAGACAAACAGTACAGGCCATGTACTTGCCATTTCGAAGCTACTGGGCAGATAGAGGGAAAAGGTTTCCGGAATTGAGTCGTTTACGGCAAGTGAGTCAAGAATTACACCCTTTTTTAAGGTAAGCTGCTGCGCCGTGCATGAAATCACGATGCCCAAGGCGAGTACGGTCAGTATTTGCTTCATAAAAAAGGAATCATCAAAAATCTAGCCAAAAGGTGTTTAAGTTCAAGCGCAAGTTCAAGTTCAAAAAGTTTATGGTTTATGTTTGTATTCGTATTTGTGGTTTGAAACTAATTTTACAATTCATCCTATGGCCTACAAACGTATACAACATTACTCCCCTATCGCACCAAATTCTACTCCCTCGGAATAGGCGACTTTTATTCTGTTCGCACTCAGAGCCCTTTTTATGGCCTTGTGCGCATTAAAAGTAACCTCCCAAAAATCGTCAGGCCTTACATAAGGTCTAACAATTAATTGTACATTATGCGAATCAAAATTCAAAATTCCGATTTCCGGAAACGGTTCTTCTAAAATCTTAGGGACCGTTTCAAGAGACTCGAATAAAATCTTTTGCACTTTGGGAAAGCTCTCCTCGTAGGGCATGGTTACCTCCAATTCTAGACGGATCATTCCCTTTTCCGTAAAATTGGTCACGACCGAATCGGTGACCATCGAATTGGGAATGATTAAAATTTTATTCCCCGGCGTAAGTACATCTGTACTGAAAATACCGATTTCGGCAACCCTGCCGAACTTATCCTCCACTTCTATCCAATCACCGACCTTATAGGGTTTTAGGGTCAAAATTAAAATACCGGAGGCAAAATTGCCCAAACTACCCTGTAGTGCCATGCCCACCGCAAAGGCCGCGGCTGCCAAAATGGCAAAAAGTCCTGTAAGGTCTGCACCTAATACTGTGGCAATAATGAACAGTACGGCACCCTTCAATATCACACCTACCGTAGAAGACAAAAATGGCCGTAAGGTTTCTGAAAAACCGGTTTTCTTTAGAGCCGTCTTTACAAGTTCGACAATTTTCTTCGCTACTTTAAAACCTATCCAAAAAATAAGACCGGCTATAATTATACGCGGTAGGTAGAAGATAGTTTTGTCAATCGCAATCTGAACGTATTCGTTGATTTTATCCCATTCCATGCAATAAATTTACTAATAAGCTCTTATTTTTTTAGACCTTGTTTGAATTTTTATCCTACAGTTCTTATAAGAGTAAATATGCAAACCTATAATCTTTGGTGGAATGCACTGTTTTGAGGAAAGTGTTTTTACCTTTTCAGCGTAAAATGGCTTTTGAATTCTTTGGGTAAATTACCTCTTACATATGAAATCTTAAACCAATAGTCACTCGAAGGAGCTTCATTACCGTTTATTCTACCATCCCATCCGCCAGTGTTATCCAAACGATAAATAAATGTTCCATATTTATCGAAAATACTGATTTCGGCACTTTCGATTTCAGGAAACCCAACGATATCCCAGGTATCGTTTACCCCATCTCCGTTCGGTGTAAAAAAACGGGGGAAGTCGACAATGGTAAACTCTTTTTCCAAAATACTACAACCATAAGAATCGGTAACGGCAGCTATATGTTCGCCAGCATCTAAATTTCCAAACCTATTCCCTGAACCAAATTCCCCCCCGTCGATACTAAAAAGATATTCACCTGTACCTTCTGCAACAATATCTACGGTATTGTTATTCGAAAACAAATCAGAAACAAATACTACTTCGAATACATCAGGCTGTTGGGAAGTTACAACTTGGGTACTTATTGAAAACTCGCAACCGAATGTTAGATTTTGTAAAACAATGTGATACCTACCGACCGAAGATGCGCTGTAGTTTGGGTCGATTGCACCTACAATCAAATTCGCAGGGGTTATTCTTTCTTTGTACCAAGTGAAGGCATAGTCCGTAGATAATAATCCGGTGTCTAGCAGAGGTGGCTGACCCAAAATGTTACCTTGGCTATCGAGACAAAGCAAATATTCGTCTTCAAGGGCGGTTTCAAAATCAAGATTCTGTATTTTCAATTGAAAGGAAACAATTTCGTAGCAGCTTTTATTCGATGATATACGAGCGTAAATAATCTCTGAACCGTCCGTCACATAATTCCATATGTTCGAAATAGGATTTGTAAATGTTCGTGCATCCCTTTCCGAGTTATAGTAAGTGACCTGATAAATTGTCGCATCTTGACCCCCTAAAATACGGGTTGTGTTGGCCGAGAAATCGAAACTCTCATTTCCGTTTCCATCAACATCACAAGCGGTCATATCCAATGGCATTTCTTTTACTTCCGGAGGAGCTATGAATTCGACGAAAAGATTTCCGTTGGATATGCAAGTCTCGGAAAATACCAGATCTACGCGATAATCGCCCTCCTCGACCAAATCGACTCGAGAGTTTCCGGCCCAAGACGTCACTTCAACATCATCTTTGTACCATCTATAATCTACGACACCTTCCACAAACGCATTCAATGGAACAGCCTCTCCAATACATACCGGATTTCCGTTCGCCACCGTTCTATCACTACCTAAATCAAGGCCCAACGAAAAACTACCGGCCTCCAAAAAAACCGCCGAGTCTACCTGAGAGTCTCGATTATCGGAAATTACCAGTTTTATGGAATACTTTTCACCGGAATTGACCGGCGATTCGGCCTTTAAGCTCTTTGTCTGACCATGGAAAGAAATTGCGGCACTGCGATCGTTTATCTGGTCAAAAAAATCGACATTTTGAGCAGCGCATTCGCCCCTAATGCCCGGTCGAATGGTTGTGGCACGAACCGGGAGCTCTGTATTCGGTATAATCGCCAAATTAGTCGATACCCCATTTGAATCGGTTAAAATAAAAGCGAAAACATCGGAATAAATACACTGGTAGTTTTCTTGATATTCCTCCGAAGCGAAAAGAAAATTAAAACTAATCCTGTTCGCCTGGGGTATAAAATCAAACTTAATGTAGGTGGCATTAAAGAGGTTGCTTGTATTGGTTATCGCCCTAAGATCATCATCGCCCGGCCATTCTTCGCTACCCGAATCATTTATGCCAACATTTGGGCCCTTTGCATCTCTGACGCTTCCTGTTGACAGTATAATTCCTTCTTGGTAAGGAAAATCGGTATTATTCGCATTGAAATACCCAATTCCGTTAATCCTTTCTTCTATTCCTGTAAAGGATGTGTAATTTGAGGTTTCGGCACAGTTACTATCTACCAGCACATCTCTGACCAGTTCTTCAACCGTATAGCCCGTGTCTTCAACAATGAACTGCGCGAAGAGACCACCGGTACACAAAAAAAGTGCGGAGAAGATAAATACTTTCATTTTCAATAGCGTTTTCCGAAAATCGGAACACTAAATATACTCGGAATTTATCTATTCTCTAAGTCAAGAACAACTTTTCTATAGCGTGATAACTCTTCTTTCACTTTGGGCAAAAGTAATATTAGACCAATCATATTAGGCACTAACATAGAAAATATCATGGCATCGGAAAAGTCGGTCACGGCACCCAAACTGGCGGCTGCACCTACAATTACGAAAATACAGAAGATGGTTTTGTACATATATTCCATTCTTTTTTCTCTCCCAAAAAGAAACGACCATGCCTGATACCCGTAGTATGACCATGATATCATAGAAGAAAAAGCAAATAATATAACGGCAAAGGATAACAAATACGGAAACCATGAAACCCCGCTTTTCAGTGCATTCGCGGTCAATACTACACCTTGGGCGTCATCGATTTCGACCCCTACAACGATTTGGCCCGTAACAATCAGTACCAAAGCGGTCATTGTACAAACGACCACCGTATCAATAAAAGGCTCTAGCAAGGCTACCAAACCTTCACTTGCAGCATAGCGGGTCTTTACGGCCGAATGTGCAATCGATGCCGACCCAATACCAGCTTCATTCGAGAAAGCGGCCCGTTTAAAACCCTGAATCATTACCCCAATAAACCCACCTGTAATGCCTTCGGCCGAAAATGCCCCATCATAGATCGAACGAAAAGCTGCTGGCAAGGCCTCATAATTAATTATCAATATGCCGACTACGGCCATCACATATATCACAACCATCGCGGGGACGATCTTATCGGTAACATTTGCAATTTTCTTGATTCCTCCAATAATCACTATTGCCACGAAAGTAGCCATGATAAGCCCGAAGAGCCATCCTTTACCGTAAATAAAACTTTCTTCTCCGCCCGTAACGTGTTCGAACAATTGAAAAGCTTGATTGACCTGAAACATGTTTCCACCACCGAAGGACCCACCGATACACATAATGGCAAAAATTACGGCCAAAATCTTTCCGAGTTTTGCAAGACCCTTCTCTTTCAACCCTTTGGTCAAATAGTACATAGGGCCGCCATAGACCGTACCATTTTCATCGATTTCACGATAGGCGACGCCTAAGGTACACTCTGTGAATTTTGAGGCCATCCCCAAAAAACCAACTAAAATCATCCAAAAAGTGGCTCCAGGCCCACCGATGGAAAGCGCAATGGCCACACCTGCGATATTACCTAGACCGACGGTTGCCGATAAAGCCGCCGTCAAAGCTTGAAAATGAGAAACTTCGCCGAATTCCCCCTCAATTTTTAAGGTATTGGGATTATCAGTTTGAAACTTTGGTACGTTGTTAACTGCGGTTTCGGTGGCTTCATCTATTGCGTCGTACTTGCCCCGTATGATCTTAATGGATGTAATAAATCCCCTGATATTTATTCCCCTGAAATAAAAAAGTAAAATAACTTGCGCCCAGAAGCAGCACTACCAAGACCCAAGGTACGCCTACCCCATCAGTTATCGGTATTTCCGCAAAAATTGCATCTACATACCAGCCGGTGGCATTCTCGAACTTTTGATTGATAAGTTCGTCCGTTTCTGCCTGGGAAAAGGATACTAACGGTAGACAAAAAGCGAACGGAAACAGCCTCCTACAATCCATATGAATTTTTTGGGGCAAAATTGGAGTATTGTCGCCGTCGTTAAAAGGTTACGTACTATTTAAAGTCTAAAAAGCATTTGGTTAACTATACATCATTGAAATAAGATTATCGTTCCTTTGCTCTAAAAGAAGGCTGTAAAACATACTGATTATTTCAGCGTAGCGTGTTTTAAAAGGTCGTGCTCTTCGGCATAGCGAATCAACAGGTTTTTTCCGCTCGCACCACTTATATTAAGTAGTTTTTTTATTTGGTGGATGTGTGCCTGAAACCCATCTGCACTAATGTGCATGGCATCGGCAATTTCGGTACATGACTTTTGATTTCCCCAAGTTGCCAAATTCGCCAATACTTCTTTTTGCCTATCGGACAATTCAACTTTAGTTGCCTCTTCTAAGGTTCTCAGTTCCTTTTTCAGCCTTCCGATGGTACCAAGATGGCTTTCGTTGGCAATCTGCAACTTTTTATTTACGACTTCCAGCGTATTTTTCTCTTTAAGCAGAACTTCTAAACGGGACTGTTTTTCTTCCTTTTCCAATAAGAATTTCCAACTGTAGAGTAATATGGAAAACAAAAGAATGAATAGAAATTTGAATGAAATGGCCGTTACTGTACCCAAAAGTGCCCAAGAATCCATATCCATAAAATCGTTGCTACCCTCTCTTGGAAAAATACGATGGGTCACGGCAATAACAATTAGAACAAAGAGCGCGAAGCTGGGTAAATACATGAATCGCATTCTTCGGGTGCTGAATGCTTTGTTTAAGGCATTGAGCAAGGCGAATGCCACTACAATTGAAATGGGTATATCGATCAACCAAATAAAAGAGCTGCCTATGCCACCACCCATCTGCGAAGCTGCAATAAACACAAAGGTAAGCATACCCATAATCGCGACGTATATACCGATAAATTCACGTTCAGAAAATCGTTGTACCAAGCGGACTACGATGCTAGGTTTCGCATCATATCGGATGGACGGCAATGACAGTAATATGAACATCGAATTCAAAAGCGACACAGCAACCCCGATGAAAATCAATGCCCGGTCAGTCGGTTGCCAATCGAGAATGGAAACTGCAATCAAATTTATCAATGCCCCGAAACCCCAAACGAATATCGCAAGACCGAACCACCAAATGCCTTTTATGGCGGATCTATCGACCGAATTCCGCTTTTCTTTTTTATAGATACGTTGAATGACCACCGCCGTAATAAGACAAACTATGGCGGTAACGGCATACTCTAGAATTAAAGGCATGGCAGTGGCTTTTCGTTCTGAAAATTAGTTAAAATTAGTATCTTATGACTTCTTAACCCATACTTAAGTAGTATATAAACTCAACTCGTATGAACGGAATTACCATAGATTTAAAATACGACATAAATTCACGTTAAAAGTGTAGTGGTAGGCGATCATGGGAAATCTTGTTTAAAAAAAGGGGTACACTGAAAATTAAAACTGCATACGCCTAAAAAGTTTATAAGCCTGAGACAAAATGTTTGCTTGTGTGCATGAATTAAAAGTATGGCTACCACTATAATCAAAATAAATGGACGACGAATTCGATGATAGGCATGATAAGGTAAGGCAAATGCCCATTTTCAAAAAGGCGATTCAAATTATGGAATTGGCACATAAGATTACGGCCATTGTCTCCAAAGAGGATATTGAAACCGAAAAGGAAGTATATGGCGAAATGTTGGAGAACCATGCCAATTACATCGCCCAAAACGCAATGACCATCCCTCCAAAGATCGCCGGTGCCGAAGGTGGTGACCTCTATGGTATACGAATGGAAAACGCCGCCATTATACGTAAAGCGGCACGGGAAATTATGACCGATTGTACGGGCCTTAAAATGTATGGATTTAAAGAAACCGAATACTTAGAGCTTTTACGCAACGAAGTGATGGAATTTCAACCGCTTTTTGCAGAATGGGTGAAGTCTTTCGACCCTTGGAATTATATTATCGACCGTTGGGGACTCTTCAATCCGCCCGGTGTGAGCTACGATGATAAAGATCCCGATGACGATCTACCTTTCGACCCTTCCAACTTTTTCGATGATTTTGACGATGGGGATGATTAAAAGTTCCTACACCTAAAACTTTTACAATCACAAATTTATAAACCTTCCTTCTCGATGGGGGCATGCGAGACCACATTCGAAAGTACGATGTGGGTTCTTGTCTCTCCATATTGAATCAGCTTATCAATAAATTTTTCTAAATGAAACTGATCCTTCAGTACAACTTCCATTACGATATTCTCATTTCCGGTAATTCGGTAGCAGTTGATGACTTCTTTGAAAGATTTTACAGTTTGAAGAAAAGGTTTCAATTTACCCATAAAGGCCCTCAAAGTTATTATGGCTTTAAGTTGGTGCCCCGTCTTGGCATGGGATATTTTTGCATTATATCCTTCGATGATACCAAGGTCTTCCATCTTTTTGATACGTTCGGCCACTGCGGGGGGTGTAAGACCTACTCTTCGACCTATATCCGCAAAGGTTTCGCGCGCATTTTGCTGGATACATTCAAGTATTTTCCAGTTTAAATCATCAATATTTGTATTCAAAGCAATATTTCTTTAAATATTTGTTATCGAAAGCTAATTTACAAAATCACTATTGATTCGAAAGAAAAAAATGATAATCCGGGCGTAACTTTATAATACCCGAATTGCTAGGAATAGAAAAATGTCTTATAATCATCTTGGTGCATTGCCCGTCTATAAAAAAGCCCTTGAACTCTGCCAAATAAGTAGAGAAATTGCCTCTTATGTATCTTTCAACAAAGACTTATTAAAACTCTACCAATCGAACAGCCTTAGGGATGTTATTGCCGATTCATTGTTGACCGATGCCATCTTGATACCGAAAAAAATTGCCTTGGCCGAATCTACCGGTTCGCACACCGAACGGATAAAAAGCGCTACTTACATTAACATTATGATAGGCAATATCAGCTCGTATTGCAACGGGCTAGAGAAAGATGGTGTCAAGGAAAAAGAATACCTCAACCTACTGCGGGAAGAAATTAAAAGCTTTCGCAAGTCGTTCAAAAAGTGGCGCAGTTCTTTCCCTGATGGCGGCTCTTATTGGAATTAGGAGCTTTTAACTTTAGTTACCGAACTCATTTTCAAAATCTTGGTTTTTAATATTGCTTGGAAATAGCTCAATTATTCCCTTTGTTATTTTAAAAGTTCTAATTTTGAGCTTTAAAATCACACTTTTGAAAATCACCATCCTCATCCATTGTCCCGATAAATCAGGAATTATTAGTTCCGTAACCAACTATATCAGCGAGTACCGGGGCAATATTGTTTATCTCGACCAACATGTCGACAAAGAAGCCGATGTTTTCTTTATGCGGCTGGAAAGCGACTTTGAAAATACCGATTTTTCCTTTTTAGATTTTCAGTCAGGTTTCCAAAAAAACTTGGCGGAAACCTACCACATGGAATGGAGCCTTTACCAAGCCGGAACAAAACCAAAGATGGCACTGTTCGTATCAAAGTACAATCACTGTCTGTACGATCTTTTGAGCCGGTACCATTCGGGTGAACTGCAAGTAGAGATACCTTTTATCGTTAGCAACCATGCCGACTTGATGCCCATAGCAGAGCAGTTTGAAATTCCCTTTCACCACATACCCGTGCAAAAAGAAACGAAAAACGAAGCCGAAAGCAAACAACTTGCGCTTCTTAGCAAAAACAATATCGACTTTATCGTGCTTGCTAGATATATGCAAATCGTTAGCCCTAAAATCATAGATCGCTTTACCCATAAAATCATCAATATACACCACTCGTTTCTACCTGCTTTTGCCGGTGCAAAACCGTATCATGCCGCCTTCAAAAGAGGGGTTAAAATTATAGGGGCTACCAGTCACTACGTGACAGAAGAATTGGATGCTGGGCCAATAATAGAACAAGACGTGACCACTGTATCGCATTCACATAGTATCAAAGACCTTATCGCCAAAGGTCGGGATCTCGAAAAAATCGTACTAGCAAGGGCGGTTAAACTTCACCTACAGCGAAAGACTATGGTGTATAATAATAAAACGGTCATATTTTCCTAAAAAAGACTCGAGACATAAGATTTACGTCAATAAATCGTTCTATTTATAGTCGAAACCAAGTTTTATTCATACCCTCCGAATAACTCTAATATCAACTTATTATGGTAAAGAAAATAATAGTTTGTTTTATTGTAGCTCAACTCTTTTCCTGTGGCGAATTACAACAGGTTGTAAATCAATTGCCGCAAGGAGATGCTGGTTTAGGTAATGCCCAAATCGCCGAAGGTCTGAGACAGGCGCTTGACAAGGGTATAGATCGACAGGTAAGTAAACTTACCCAAGAAGGTGGTTTTTTTAAAAATGAGCTTGTAAAAATTCTTCTGCCCAGCGAATTGCAAAAAGTAGATAAAACACTTCGCGATATCGGTCTGTCAAATTTGGCAGATGAAGGACTTAAAGTACTCAACAGAGCGGCAGAGGATGCAGTCGGTGAGGCTACACCTATTTTCGTAGATGCCGTGAAGGAAATCACTTTCAACGATGCAAAAAATATTCTTTTGGGCAACGATAATGCAGCGACCCAATATTTAACTTCCGCTACAAAGACAGAACTTTACACTAAGTTCAGTCCAGTCATTAAAGCATCTTTTGAAAAAGTGGGCGCTGACAGAGTCTGGAGCAACCTTATCAACAAGTACAATAGTATTCCATTGACACAAAACGTGAATCCTGACTTGACCGATTATGTAACCCAGGAAGCATTGAACGGGGTATATACCATGATTGCGGTTGAAGAAAAACAAATTCGAAGCTCGGTTTCAGCCCGCACAACAGACCTTCTTCGAAAAGTTTTCAGCCTACAAGATTAATTTAAAAAAATATGCCCAATACTTACAATAACTTAAAATTTAGGCCGTTAAATTTATAAGCAATCTTCTATAAGCTATTGCCCCAAAAAGATTTTTAGTACTGAATTATTTGAGTTAGTAATTTTTTGAGTTAGTTAGTTTAAAACCGGTGGGAGCACCGGTTTTTTTTATTACCAATACTGAGTTACTTACCCGTAGGAAGCCAAATCCTTGGCTAAAAATCAATTAAAACGCTACCAACTCTTCTCTCTTATAACAAGTAAATTATTATCGGGGTTTACCTCTTTTAAGATACTCTTAAGACATCGTCCACTTATTATTGCATAAATTAATCTTGACTAGTTCATCAATCAATCAATCAATAATCAAAATGAGACAGTTTATAGGATTCTTTTTGCTGTTTTCTACGTGTATATCTACCCTTTATTCCATTCCACCACTTCATTTCCCAAACACCCACGCTATCGTTTCAGGTGTACAAGATTCCGAAAAATTACTTGAAAGAGCGGATAGCTTCTATTTGGAGCGAAAATTTCCGGAAGCTATCAAAACATACGACCAGATATTGACGAAAGCAAAAGTGGTCAAAGCTCCAGTTCTCAAGAAAATAGCCTTGAGTCATGCAGCTTTGGAACAGGTCGACGAATGCGTTCGATATCTCGAACAGTCATTGATATCAGAATTTGACACTAAAATCTTAATGGACGGTAGGTTCGACACCGTTCGAAAAACCGAGGCATTCGCTAAGCTTGAGAAAAAATATGCTCCTTCGTTCAGCGCGTGGTCGCTCGTTTGTTTATATGTGAGTCTCATAGGTTTTTATATTTCGGCACTTATAAACTTTAATAAAAAAATCGACCGGGTCGCCAGGTTGTTAATCAGTTCTTTCGTGTTTATACACTCGGTCTACATCTTGCATATATTTATTTTTCTTACCAATATGCAATTGCAATATCCGCATACACATCTTATGTCTGGGCCATTTAACTTTTTGTTCGGGCCTTTACTTTATTTTTATTTTAAGAGGATAACACAGCAATATCGCTTTAAAAAAAGAGATCTTTTGCATCTTATACCCACGGTCTTAATGATTATTTACCTGATTCCCCAGTACGCCCTATCAAAGGAAGAAAAATTAGATATTCTTCTAGATCGCGCATCAGGATTCACATCAGAGAATGCCGTTAGTTTTATTGTCGTTGTTTCTCTCAAAATTGTAGTATATATTATCTACGCTTTGCTCATTAGAAAGCTATACTTAAAAGGTAAACCAAAAAATTTACAAAATGTTGAAAGTGCTAGGTGGCAGCGTAATATTTATAGAATTTACTTTCTATACATCATCTTTTACAGTCTCTACGGCTTTCTGGCCCTAAACAATTTGACCTTTAGCATATTCTTTCATCTACAAGTGATTTTTATGGCCCTAATGGTACTTTATGTAGGGTATTCTGCAAATGTTCAACCAAGTGTTTTCAGTGGTGTGTATTCATTTAGCAACCCGCTCTTTTTTAAGTATGAAAAATCGGGGTTGACCGAAAGCCTTTCAAAAGAATTGATGCAAAATCTGATAAACCTATTCGATTCTGAAAAAATATATAAAGAGAACGACATTAATTTAGAGATGGTGGCACAACGCCTAAATACAACTAGGCACAATGCCTCTCAGGTTATCAATGAACATTTTAAAATGAATTTTCACGAATTGGTGAACAAGTATCGCATAAAAGAAGCAAAATCGATTTTGAATCAAGATTCCAAAAAAAATCTCAACATTATCGATGTTGCTTACGAAGTTGGCTACAACAACAAGGTGACATTCAATAAAGCTTTTAAAAAGGATACCAGTCTTACGCCTAGTGAATATCAAAAAACCTCAATACATTCATAAAAACTCACCGCTTTGATTTATCTTGATTACATGCTTTAGCTTTAATTTATGACCTCTCAAGTGTAAAATGCTGCGGATATGCTCGGGTTTACCAAAGCCCTATGATGATGAACCCTAGAAGCCAGACGTATGACCTCTAAAAATCGCTGCATATAATACGTTCAAAAATCGCAGGGAATCTATTATTTCATTACGATTTTTCCCGAAAAAAGTAAAAATACCGTAAAATTTTATCGGAAAAAGTAAACTTTTATAGGCTTTGACCGAGAAGATCCGCAAAGTGACTTTATTTGGGTATTCATCAATCATAAAACTGTAAAGGCAGCCCTAAGGCACATACTTCTAAAAATCAAATTTCTTTCTCATTTTTAGCGTGTTTTTGAATTAGTCATCAATTTCGTCCTTAGGGTTGCAATTTACGTTCTTAGCACACCGCAAAACCTCTTCAATTCATATTCTCAAATTTTAAAATCTTTTTTCAGATGACCTCTTCCCATATTTTAGATACGGGTCATCACTAGAGAATCCGGGCTAAAAAGCAGTAAACTGTTCAAGGCAACATAGTATTGAAAGAAATACAACGCATTCAACGTAAAAAATAATTCAAAGGGCTCCGATTGAGTAAAGTTTTAATATCGGTTATTGTAAATAGAAACAAGTTGAAAAAAAAGACATTTGGCAAATAAAAAATTAGACTTCTCTTACAAAAGTTCATGTGCTATATTGCTTTGAAATAAGGTGTCAAATTAGCATTCGTTACAAGCCAATCCTCTCAATTTAAATCTTAAACAAAAAGCCTTAGCAAACCTGGAAAAGCCTTCTTAGTATTCGAACTAAAATAAGTATACTTAATTTCTTTTGTTGAGTAAACCGACCGTAAACTTTCATCGGATGCGTAAATGTTTATAGGTCTTGACCAAAACTTACCATATACCTGCGTTCTTTGACGTAATGACTAACTCATATTGTAAAATAGCAGCTCTGAAATTTTACTTCTAGAAAAGCACTTCTGTCTCATTTTAGGGTAATATTTGAATTAGCTATCAAAATATTCAGGGCTGCACTTTACATCTTTATCGCGGTAACCCATAAATCTAACTCATGAAAAAGAAAACGAACTGGCTGTGCTTGCTCTTTTTTATATCAATTTCTTTGGCATTCGCACAAGAAAAAACTATTTCGGGAACGATTACCGATCAAGACGGTGTTCCTTTACCGGGGGTAAATATTTTGGTAAAGGATACAACGACCGGAACCCAATCCGACTTTGATGGTAATTATTCCATTCAGGCCGAAAACGGCCAAATACTCGTTTTTTCCTATTTAGGACAACGCACCATAGAAAGAGCGGTCGATGATTCAGATACCATAAATGTCCAAATGCAGGAAGATGCATCGCAATTGGAGGAGGTTGTCGTGGTAGGTTTCGGTACGCAATCCAAAAGGTTGTTGACCGATAATGTGGCCAAAATAGACTCCGATCAGATTGGTGGAATCGCTACCCCAAGTCTTCAAAATGCATTGGTCGCCAAAGCACCCGGGGTACAGATTACACAAATAAACGGTAAGCTTGAGGGTGGTGTTAAGGTAGTAATCAGGGGGCTTTCTTCCGTATCTGCTTCCCAAGAGCCTTTATACGTTATTGATGGTATCGAAATGAACAATAACGACATTTCTTCCATCACTTCGAAATTGAATCCGTTATTGGCCCTGAATCCCAATGATATCGCATCCATAGATATTTTGAAAGATGCCTCTGCAACCGCAATATTCGGTGCAAAAGGTACCAATGGCGTCGTTTTGATTACCACCAAAAGAGGAAGGGAGGGCAAATCGAGTATCTCATTGGATGTCTCTTCAAGTTTTGGTCAACCTACCAATAAACGAGATTGGCTGAACGCTGCACAATATATAGAGTTGTTACGAGAGTCTGCATTCAATTCTGGGGCATTCGATTTTGAGACCCAGGCCGAAGCTGATGAATGGGTCGACAACCGCTTGCAACGGTACGAAGGCGACCAAGATTATAGAAACGTAGATACCGATTGGCAAGAAGAGGCCTTTCAGAACAGCTATGTACAAAATGCCAATATTTCGATAACCGGGGGCAACGAAAAAACGAAAAGCTTTATATCAGGATCGTATAATAACTCTGAAGGAATCATTCGCGGCAATAACCTCGAGCGTATAAGTATGCGCTCAAATATCGACCATAAGGTCAACGACTGGATAGACATAGGCCTGAACATGGGCTATACTAGTACCGTAATCGATAGAATATCGGGCGATAATGCATTTACCACGCCCATGCAGGCCATTGCACAAGTACCTACGGCGCCTCCATTTCTATTAAATGGCGACATCAACGCCAGTACTTTGTATGCTAATTTTCTACTACAGGATAAGCATTCTTCCCGTTTGACAAAGCGGCGCAGGCTTTTGGGAAAAGTGTTTGCTGAAATAAAACTTCATGAGTACCTAAGGTTTCAGTCTGAATTGGGGTACGACTATCTCTACCAAACTGTCGACAGAAATACGGGAAGACTGGCACCCTTTCAGTCTACCAACGGTGAAACCTTTGCATCTGACGATGGTACCGAAATCATTTCTACGAATAACTACTTGACTTTCGATAAACTCTTTGGGGAATCTTCGAAAATAAATTTTGTGCTGGGTGCCAACTATACGCGATTCAAAAATAGGGCTACCTCGGTAACCGGCCAAAGTTTCCCTACCGATGACTTTAAATCGGTGAGCAGTGCGGCCACTATCTCGGCAGGCACCGGTGCTTTTACAAATTGGGCGCAGATATCGTATTTTGCAAGAGCGACTTACGATTATCAAAATAAGTATATTCTCAAGGGCAGTATACGCCAAGATGGATCTTCGCGATTTGGTGCTGCCAATCGGTTCGGATACTTTCCTGCTGCATCTGCCGGGTGGATCATTTCCGAAGAAAACTTTTTACAGAATTCGAATATATTATCCAATTTAAAATTAAGGGCGAGCTGGGGTATCAACGGCAATACCCCTATAACGAATTTTCCAAGTTTGGGGCTATACGGAGGAAACAATTACAATGGGGATTCAGGTCTTGAATTCACGCAAGGCGAAAATCGTGACCTAAAATGGGAAGAGACCCAACAGACCAATTTTGGCCTTGATTTCGGATTGGCCAACAATAGAATTACAGGCGAAATCGATTATTACGTAAAAAAGACAAAAGACCTTCTGTTTTTTACCAGAGTACCTTTTGAGGCACAGGTTCCTTCCCATAGAATACTGCAAAATATCGGCAACCTAGAAAATAGCGGTTTCGAATTCGTTTTGAATACGACGAACATACTGACCGAAAACTTTACCTGGAAAACCAGTTTTAACATTGCAACCAACAAAAATGAAATCACCAGCCTACCTGATGGTGAAGATCAGATAACCAATCAGAACATTTTGAGGGAAGGCGAGCCCATCAATTCTTTTTATTTGGTGGAATATGCCGGAGTAAACCCCCAGACGGGCGATGCGGAATTCGTACTGAATACAGAAAACCCCGATGGCACTATAAATAGAGGGATAACCAATGACTTCTCGGAAGCGGAGCGAACGGTTGTAGGCAACCCTAACCCCGATATTATCGGTGGACTTTCGAGTACTTTGAATTACAAAGGACTCGATTTCACCTTTACATTTCAAGGACAATGGGGCGCACAATTATACAATGGTGCGGGGCAATACCAAGAAACCGGTTTTGGTAATGGTCTTGATAACCAAGATGTTTATATTTTCAATAATCGATGGCAACAGCCCGGTGATATTACCGATGTTCCACAAGCGAGGTTATTTGAAGATAACGGCCATTCGGCAAGTTCACGGTATTTACAGGACACAGATTTTATACGCTTACGGAACCTGACTATAGGTTACGCTTTACCTGCCCAAACATTGGAGAGAATCGGGATGAGTAGAATCAGGATTTACCTATCAGGTTTGAACTTGTTAACCTTTACGGACTATCGCGGTTACGACCCCGAATCTTCCAACGATGATGCGAACACGAACACCGACATCGGAACTACCTTTTACTCCGCACCACCGGCGAAGGTATATACCATAGGGCTTAATCTTACATTTTAAAAGAAGATTTATGAAACATATAAAACTTTCGATAGGAATTCTTTTTTTAACACTGACACTTTCGTGTGAGAAAGAATTAGACCTTGAACCACAACAAAGTATAGGCATCGAGGCCGCGACCGCCACCCCGGAAAATATCAATGCAATATTATTGGCTGCCTACGATATCGGCCGAAATACAAGTCCGGATAACGCAGCACCACTTTACAATGGCAATTATAGCGGTGAACTAAATATAGCTTCGGAACTATTGGGAAATACGGATCAGGTAAGCTGGAACGGTACATTCTCAAATCTCAGGGATCTTTTCAACAAGGCGCTGGTCAACAACAATGGTACTGCACTCAATGTTTATGCGGATAGTTACTCGATTATTGGGCATGTCAATACAGTTTTAGACAATCTGGATAAATTCGAAGATACGGTCGAGCAAAACAGAGTCGAAGGTGAAGCGAAATTTCTACGGGCCATTGTATACTTTGATATGGTCCGTCTGTATGGCCAACAATATAGTGCCTCGGGGTCAAATTCGCAATTGGGCGTTCCAATCGTACTGTTACCGCCCGATGTCAGTATACGGATCCCTAGAAATACGGTCGAGGAAGTCTACGCCCAAGTAATTTCGGATCTTAACGATGCGAATGCCAAACTGCCTGAAACCAATGGGGCACGTGCCGATAAATATGCGGCACAGGCACTGTTGGCCAGAGTCTATCTTCAACAATCGAATTATGCCGGAGCTAGAGATGCAGCAAACGATGTTCTTCAAAATAGCGGCCATGCTTTGACCGGCACTTATGCCGAAGCATTCGATACCGATGATAATACGGTAGAAACCATTTTTTCGTGGGTCATTACGAACCAAGAGGGTACTAACCTATCCAACATACACTACGCAACGGAAGCCCTCGGCGGTAGAGGCGGCGATATTGCGATTACAGAAGCCTATCTCGATAAGTTTGATTTTGTTGACGACGAACGCAGGAATTTTACCTATGATGGTGAGGGAGTAAGCGTAGGGTTAATACTCAGTTCGAAACACCAAAGACAGTTTGCCAATGCGACCCCTATCCGGTTAGCCGAAATGCATTTGATACGAGCGGAGTGCAACTTTAGACTGGGCACATCGATAGGGTTAGATCCGTTGGTCGAAATCAATGCATTGCGAGCAAGGTCGGGCGCACCCGAGCTGCCATCTCTAAACCTCGATCTGATTCTAAACGAACGTGAGCTTGAACTGGCCTTTGAAGGCTTTACGCTACATGATTATAAGCGAACACAAAGAAATGTAGGAAGCCTGCCGTTTGATGATCCTAGATTAGTATTCCCCATTCCGCAATCGGCGAGGGACAGAAATCCATTATTGGAACAGAACCCCGGTTACAACTAGAATCTTAAAGACCAAATGACCAATCAATAGAAAAACGACCGGCAAAAAAAGCGGGTCGTTTTTATTTTCTTTCGAACTTAGGAGGCCATTTATTTTAAGTATGACGCAAAGGCTTGAAGCAATAGTTAAAATACATCCTGTCAACCAATTCTATGGTAATCCCATATCAAAAATCGAAATACGCACTACTATATTAATGGAGCAAAATCCACAACTATCGGGAATAATCCGATTGTCATAAATAGTTTTGAAATACGATTTAAGAAAAATTCTTTTTTTTAATTCAATTTTGTGTAGAGTCCATCAAACGCAATATTCACCACTTTGTCTTCTTGCAGCACCTCCCATAATTGACGCACCGTTCCATTACCATTCAGGGTCCAAGTGATACGATTTACGTAGTGTTGACCATCAGTATGCACAAATTCATCTGAGGAAAGTATCATTTGGTTTCCTTTTCTGTTGCCTTTCAATTTCAGATGCGTACCCGAATTATCGACCCAAAGCTGTTCCCATTGGTTTGTCTTCTGGTTATAGAAATTCATGCTAGTGCCAGTGAAATTCCCTTTTGCACCGACCCAGCGCTCCTTCAGCAAACAATTATCCTCAACTTTTTCGATAGTATTTTTTCCGGCCTCAGTTCCGTCCGAATTGGTAACCTGCCATGTACCAATCCAAAAATCGAAAGCTTGATGTTCTTCCGTACAGCAGGGACACGTATCCTCTTGAGCTGTTGCAAAAGAAAAAAAGATCAGGGCCAGAAACAACAACTGATTTTTCACGAATGATGGCTTTGTAGAAATGATAGCTATCGGCTCATTTCGTTAACGTAACCGATAACAAAATTATTAAAGAGTTTGGGTTGCTCAACGTTAACGACGTGCCCGCATTGCTCTATCGTCAACAAACTTGCCGTGTGCTGCTTCTTTACGATTTTTTTAATCGAAGGTAAGAAAAGGTAGTCTTCACCCCCCATGACATAAAGGGTAGGAATCTGAATATCTCCAGCTCTAAAAAAACGTAGCAATGAATTTATCTGCGAACCCATTTTGTACCAGCGCACGAATTCTTTCTGGTATAGTTTTTTCGCTTCCCGCACAAATAGCGATCTCGACTCCTTATGATTACTATCCGGCATAATCGCAAAGGTGAACAATTTGTATAACCATATATAGGGTACCAATGATTTAAATAAATTGCCGAAAATCATCAATAACCTGAAACGTACATCCAATCTGACAATTGCACCTCCCATTACCATACTTTGTACTCTTTCGGGATATTTTTCCGCAAGATTACGTATCAAAACCGTACCCAACGAGATACCTACAAAGTGAGATTTTTCAATTTTGAGATAATTTATGACCTCAACAATATCTTCGGTGATATAATCAAAAGTATACTTATCGTTAAAAGCATCTTTTAGCCCAGGTCTCGAATTGCCATGACCGCGAAGGTCCAATAAAAGTATATTGAAATGTTCTCTGAATTCACGTAGTTGTTTGTACCAAATAGATGAACTCCCCCCTGCTCCATGTACGAAGGTCACCCATGTTTTTGAGTCTTCGTGAAGATATGTAACATGGTTAAGCAAAGTGTATTCTCAATTTTTCGATTAGCTGACCTTGCAATGTATTAAATCTTTTGGCTCCTGCGCTGTCCGCAAAAAAAATAACACAGCTTTAACTAACTTATAGGGTAAAGCTTCAAAATTTGTAAGATAAAACGTCTTGAATTCAAATAAAATGTTACTATTTGATTTACAGCAAATTCAAAATGTATTCAAGCAAAAGCTTTGTATAAAATATATGGAACCTACCATTACAGCCCAAGAATAAAGCAATTCATCATTTTTAAAATAAAAAAAATGTCATTCTTAGCTTTTATATCAACGTATTGTTAAATAATCATCAACAGAACCGATTTTTCATCAAATATGACGATTTATGAAGTCTAAAACTTATTTTGCATCGTATATTTGGAAGAAACAGTTTAAAGCTATGGAAAATCAATATTGTAAAGTGGGTCAGGTGACCCCAATTGCTGCTAACAGAAATGCGATTACACTTCTTCAGTACCAGTATCAAAACTTTTTGGATAAAGCAAACTTGGAATACACAGACGCTAAATTGGTAGAGTTTTTTGAACAAAAGGCTCAAAAAATAAAAAAGGTCTTGGAAAACATGGTGAAGTAAATTACTTCACTTCTTCAAGAATTCTTGCCATTTGATTTTGTAGCACCGCCGCCTCTTTGGCTGCAGCATCTGCAAAATCTTTTTCTTTTGATGCATATATGATTCCTCTAGAAGAATTAATGAACAATCCAACATTTCCGTTCATACCATAGCGGCAAACATCCTTTAAATTTCCACCTTGAGCACCTATTCCGGGGACCAATAAAAAACTATCGGGTATAATTTCCCTAATTCCCTTTAGATATTCGGCTTTGGTCGCACCGACAACATACATCAAGTTCTTGGTATTTTTATAGGTTTTAGAAGTTTCCAAAACTTCTTTATACAATTCCTTTTCGCCGATCAAACGGGTCTGAAAATCAAAAGCACCGGCATTTGAGGTCAATGCCAATAAAATCGTGTATTTATCGGTAAAGGCTAAAAAAGGTTCTACAGAATCCCTGCCCATGTAGGGCGCCACGGTAATCGAGTCAAAATTCAAATCTTCAAAAAAAGCTTTTGCATACCGTGTTGCCGTATTGCCGATATCGCCCCTTTTTGCATCTGCAATCGTAAAGATTTCTGGAAAGTTCTCGTTGAGATATACAATCGTTTTTTCCAAAGATCGCCAACCTTTTGTGCCATATGCTTCATAGAAAGCCAAATTCGGCTTGTACGCTACGCACAAATGATTTGTTGCATCGATTATCGCTTTGTTAAAAGTATAAATCGGATCTTCTTCCTGGAGCAGATGTGGGGGAATCTTTTCCAAATCCGTATCAAGACCGATACAAAGAAAAGATTTCTTTTTACGGATTTCGGAGACGAGATGTTTCAGGTTCAAGGTTTAAAGTTTCGGGTTTCGGGTTTCGGGTTTCGAATAAAGTTAACTGTATTTTACATTCAAAACTATTGTCCTTTATCTTAGTTTATTGATTAATTAATACCACGCACTGCAACTGCTTACCGGACACTACAACCACCCACTTTCTAAAATATCTCGGAAGCTTCTTTTAACTTCTCGGTATTTTCGACAAGACTGAGTTCATCTATTATTTTCTGGATATCCCCATCAATTATATTTTGAAGATCGTAAAGCGTCAGGCCGATGCGATGATCCGTAACCCTACCCTGCGGATAATTATAGGTTCTGATCTTGGCCGATCGGTCGCCACTGCTTACCTGTGAATTTCGTTTGGCCGCGTCTTCCTCCTGTTTTTTGGCCAACTCTAAATCATAAAGGCGCGAGCGTAATACCTTAAAAGCCTTGTCCTTATTCTTATGTTGCGATTTTTGATCTTGGCATTGGGCCACGAGCCCAGTAGGAATGTGCGTTAGGCGTACTGCGGAATAGGTAGTATTTACAGATTGCCCCCCGGGCCCGGAAGAACAGAAAAAATCGATACGTACATCTTTTGGGTCGATTTGCACGTCGAAATCTTCGGCTTCGGGAAGTACCATAACCGTGGCCGCACTGGTATGCACTCTGCCTTGTGTTTCTGTCTGTGGTACGCGCTGCACACGATGTACTCCGGCCTCGAATTTTAAGGTGCCGTATACATCTTGTCCGCTTACCTCGAACTGTATTTCTTTGAAACCTCCACTGGTGCCCTCGCTCAAATCGATTACATTAGTTTTCCAGCCTTTTGATTCACAGTATTTCGTGTACATACGAAAAAGATCGCCCGCAAAAATACTTGCCTCATCGCCTCCAGTGCCCGCTCGAATCTCTACTACGACATCCTTGGCATCTTCGGGGTCTTTTGGAATGAGCATCATTTTTATTTCCTCCTCTAACTGTGGTAGGGCCGCTTTGGCCTCTTCCAACTGCATTTTGGCCATTTCCAACATTTCAGTATCACTACCATCTGAAATGATTTCCTCGGCTTCTTGGATATTATCGGTCAATTCGATATACTGATCTCTTTTTGCGACGAGTTCCTTTAAATCGGAGTATTCTTTGGTCAGTGCAACATACCGCTTTTGGTCAGAGATAATATCAGGTTGAATAATTAAGTCCGAAACCTCATCGAAACGCTGTTTAACGATGTTCAATTTGTCTATCATACGCTTTCGTCACTTGGACTGCGAATTTACGATAAATTTGTACATATATTCTAAATGCACCTGATTTGAAAAATAGCCTATTCAGTCTAAAAACGTACCGACTTATCTTTCTGTTTTATCGGAAATATTTATGGATTACAACCGGAATAACACTGATTCAATATGCCCTACTTAAGTCGATAAATGTTGATGGAATTCTTTTTAAGATTCTCCTGGCCAAACTCATTCTGCTCGTATTGGCAATACCCTTTACATTTGATATTCGCTCGACCAATAAAATGGTTTTCTTTCAAAATTTTGGAATTTCACGTCTGCTCATTTTTTCAATTTCGTTTCTAATCGATGGCGTTTTGACCATAATCACCATTAAAATACTACAACAATTTTCATACTTGAAATCGACAATGTAGAACTCAGTTTTAGCAATAAGCGCATTCTATATGGTGTCTATCTGAAATCGGAAACAGGAAAAGTAACCGGAATTTTAGGCAGAAACGGTTGTGGAAAGACTTCGCTGCTACGCATCTTGTTCGGAAGCCTAAAATCAAAATACAAAAGTGTGCGTGTCAACTGTAAACATCAAAAAGGAAGGCTTTTCGGTACTGGACTAGTAGCCTATTTACCGCAGCACCAAATGCTACCCCATAGCCTGAAACTTTCGAAGGCCTTTCGGCTTTTCGATGTTTCTTGGCATAGTTTTACTTCTGACTTTCCCGCTTTTGAAGTACACCAAAAAGCTACAGCAAGAGAACTTTCATCCGGAGAGCTTCGGGTAGTCGAGATCTATCTTATCTTGAATTCCGGAAAGGAAATAATACTGTTGGACGAGCCTTTCTCGTTCATCGCTCCCCTATACGTTGAACAAATCAAGGCGCTTATCCGGCTAAAAAAAGCAACAAGCAGTATCGTAATAACCGATCAGTTTTACCGTGATATTCTGGAAGTCAGTGATAACGTCTATTTGCTTAAAAATGGATACTCGAAATTAATCGGTTCAAGAGAAGATTTGGAAAATGAAGGCTATCTGAATGTGGGAAGCTGAAATTATTTATCCCAAGCCCATTGTACGTCAGTCTAGAATTTGTAGTCCTTTGATGCACCCGATACTCACTCGTTCGGTCAGTCCCGATTCATGGCTCCCTTAATTTCGAAATAATCGCTCCAATATTTTTTTGCTCAAATCTCGCAATTGCTTTTAGCACAAAACCGATAACCCTAGATTTCGGCTGTTTGATGACTTTGTTGACATTTAGCACCAATGAATCTAAACCCATAATTGCTTCACTTTGCCCATCGTTGCCCAATGCACATAGCAAGTTAGCTCCATTCCAAGCTTGTTCACGAGCTTTTCGCATGCTAAAATCGATAATACGCTCGTCTGAATTTTTACCGGCCCAATCCAATAAAAACAATAGCGGAGATACTTTGCCCAATCGCTCTTGCAATTCATTTATAATGTTAAAAAGCACATCGTTGACCTTATTGAAATCATTTTCGATTTCAGATAGTTCATTCCCGTTCATAGTTCGGCTCGTGGCAATTGCTAAATCGAGGTTGATATGGGTACTCATGCCCATCAAAATATGCTGTAAAATTGTTAGGGACTCGTTTTTGTTTTTAAAAGCGAATTCCCATGACCGACTTATCTCATTACCATTTTTATAATCGCGGTGGGCATCAAGATATAGATTCGCAAACAGAACGTCCATTTTTTCGAGTCGCTCATTATTCTCAAAGCTTTTTAGCTGAATTTCCTTTTGAATTTCTGCTGTAGTTCTGCGATAAATATAGGCGAAAAGGCCAAGGCGATCATTTGTTTTTATGGCATCTTCGATTATACCATCCAGTTGATCGAGAACTTCTTTAATAGTAGTAGCTTGGCTCAAAGCTTAGATTTTGATTGCTATCAATAAAAAATACTCAAATCAACCCGAAAAACAAACCTTTATTCACATAAAACGCTTTTATAAAGCTATTTAGGGGTCACTATCCAATAATAGGCCGCTACTTTTATGTATTTTGTTGTTGCTGTCTACCAAGATTACTTCAATACCACCCAATTGATCAATCAATGACAGCCCGTTTTCTTTGCCTAAAATGAAGACTGCGGTCGCCAGGGCGTCACAAGTTTCGGCGCTTTTTGCAAAAATGGAAACACTATTAACACCGATCGAGGGGTAACCGGTTCTCGGGTCTATTATATGAGAATACTTAATGTTATCGATAATAACATGCTTTTCGTAATTGCCCGAAGTTGCCACGGAAGATTCAACAATAGGCAACCATGAAAAAATCTTTTCCTTGCTTAATGGGTTGGCAATACCGATCAACCATTTTTCACCATTTGCTTTGGTTCCCCATGTTGTAAGATCGCCTGCTGCATTGATGATACCGCCTATAACTTGTTTCGAGACCAAAAGTTCCTTGGCCTTATCGGCCGCGTAACCCTTACCAATGGCACCAAATGAAATTTTCATTCCCTTTTTGGCTAAAAAAACAGTCTGTTCGCGTTCGTTCAAAATAATTTTTCGATAACCGATCTTCGATATAGATGCTTCGATTTTTTCCTCGGAAGGTTTTGAACGCATAGATCCATCGAATTTCCATACTTCATCCAATGAGGTGTATGAAATATCAAACGCACCATCGGTCAGTTCGGAAATCTGTTTTGAACGTTCGATAAGCATAAAGACTTCGGAGCTCACTTTTACCGGTTTAATTCCTGCATTTTTGTTGATTTGAGCCGTCTCCGAATCCGGGTCCCACGAGGAAATCAATTTTTCAATACGGGAAATTTCCGCCGTAGCCTCATCTATATTTATATAACCAACATCTTCGTTCTTGGCGACCACGGTAATATCGAACCGACTGCCCATAAGTTCCATCGCTTTGTGCACGGTAATTAACTCCTTTTCCTGAGCGAAACCGTACAGGAAAAAAAACAACGTAATTATGGAGATATAAAATTTCACTTCAGAAAACTGTTTAAAAGTAAAATGTATTCCGAGGGAGCGGTATTCGCATACCCCGTTTTACCCTGAACCACTCCATTTTGGTCCAACATGACAACAAGTGGAAAATGCCCAGAAGGATTATATTTTTCAGCAAGGTCATCATTTTGCTTGGCCAAGGTATCAGATAGTTTATTGGCTTTTTTTCTGGGGAAATCGGCCTTGTACAGAATGTAGTTCTCTTCGGAATAGTCCTTAAACTCGGAGGATTTCCAAATCTTTTTATCCAATTTTATACAGGGTCCACACCAATCAGAGCCGGCAAATACCAAAACTAGAGGCCTATTTTTATCATTGGCCATAGCCAACGCCTCCGTAAAGTTCTTTTGCCAATCTTGGCCAAAAACTACACTGGTGACCAGCATACAAAAAATGACGATATAACTTTTCATGAATGTAGTAGAGGCAAAATCGATGCCATTTATTCAAATATGCGAAGTGAAGTACCTGAAAGCTCGGTTTGAAATACCTTGAGCGCTTTTGCCGGAGCACTATCCACTTGGTTCAGCGGGGTGCCATCTTGCTCAAAACGCGAACCGTGTACATCGCAATAAAAAATAGTGCTTCCATTCAAGTTTACGAATCGCACTTCGTCGTACCCCTGATGACTACAGACCTGGCTTGCCGCTACGTATTCTCCTTCAAGATTTTTAGCGACCACTACCAAGTTTTTAAGAATATAGCCCCCATTCTCAGACAAATTAGAATTCTCTTCAGCTTCAAGATCAAGTGTAAAATCCACACCTGTGGGAACAGGGGTATTTCCGCCTTCTTCGCCTTCATCTTTTGAACATGCGTGAAGACAGGGGAAACTAACGGCGAAAGCAGCTGCCGCGCCTAGACTTTTAAGAAACTGTTTTCTTTCCATAGCATTTTTTTTGGTCGAAGTTGTATTGAGGCCAAATTTGTTGCAGTATCATCTTTGGCTTTTCAAATCGGCAGTTCAAGACAGACTTATTAAGAAAACGTAGTATTTTTAGTAATCGTATGCATTAATAGGTAAAGGTGCCGTACTCACTTTTTATGGTAAGTATCTTTTTCGCACTTCCTTCTACCCTACCTACAATTTTTGCCTGAACTCCGAAATGTTCCGAAATGCTTATCAGGTCTTTTGCTATTGCCGGTTTTACATAGATTTCGAGACGATGGCCACAATTAAAGACTTGGTACATTTCTTTCCAATCAGTACCCGATTGCCCTTGTATCAACTTGAATAGCGGTGGAACCGGAAAGAGGTTGTCTTTTATTACATGTAGCTTATCGATAAAGTGAAGAATCTTGGTCTGTGCCCCGCCACTACAATGGACCATACCATGAATTTCATCGGAAGAGTACTTTTTAAGGATCTGCTTTACGATAGGCGCATAGGTACGTGTCGGTGAAAGCACCAGTTTTCCGGCATCGAGAGGTGTACTTTCAATTGCGTCGGTTAATTTTGCACTGCCCGAATAGACCAATTCTTCCGGTACCGCAGCATCATAGCTTTCGGGATACTTATCCGCGAGATATTTAGAAAAAACATCGTGACGCGCCGAGGTAAGTCCATTGCTACCCATTCCGCCATTGTATTCTTTTTCATAGTTGGCCTGACCAAAAGATGCCAGACCAACGATCACATCACCTTCCTGAATTTTTGCATTATCGATAACTTCAGACCTCTTCAGGCGTGCCGTCACGGTAGAATCAACAATAATTGTTCTGACCAAATCGCCGACATCGGCAGTCTCGCCCCCCGTAGAGTGAATTGTAATGCCATGCTCGGCCAAATTGGAAATCAATTCCTCTGTGCCATTAATAATTCCGGAAATAACTTCTCCTGGAATCAGATTTTTGTTCCTACCGATTGTTGACGAAAGCATGATATTATCCGTAGCACCCACACAAATCAAATCGTCGACGTTCATAATAAGGGCATCTTGAGCAATACCTTTCCAAACCGAAAGATCTCCGGTTTCTTTCCAATACATATAGGCCAATGAAGACTTCGTTCCCGCACCATCAGCGTGCATAACCAAACAATATTCTTCGTCATTCGTCAAATAATCGGGAACGATTTTACAAAATGCCTGTGGGAACAAACCTTTGTTAATATTTTTTATAGCATCATGCACATCTTCTTTAGAGGCCGAAACACCTCTCTGACTATATCTTGCACTGTCGGAAGAACTCATTTTCGTCGATTTGAGGCAAAAATAAGATATTAACTTTGACGAAGTTATCTGGTATGTTTAAACTTTGATAAAATTGGCTGACCCATAAATTCCGTTCGGCAGAAAAAGGGTTTTAAACGAAACTCTTTTATGGAAACGACCTAAAATTTGTCAATCTTGAAGTACAAGTCATATTAAAACTTATGATATAGACCAACACCGAAAACCGCTTTTTTTGGAACATTATTTCCTGTAATTGCCGTAGCATAGCTCGCCAAAAATCCGATTTTTTCTGTTATTTCGATAATGGATTTTGCACCAAATGCGGCATATTCTTGGTCGTTTACGTATAATGCAGTACTTCGATTGCCTTCGGGAAGTACAATGGTACCATTTTTAAAAGACGTTGATATGTCTAGAAAAGCAATTAGCCAAAGTGACTTTACAGGCTTGGCTCCAAATTCTGCTCCGAACTTAAAATTTGAACTGTAATCATTAAACCGTATGTCTACCCCAGTAGTACCCTGAACAAAAAAAGAACCAAAACTCCTTCCAATATTCAGTCTCGGTGCTAAAGACCACGTATCATAGCCACTTCGTATGCCGGACTCGGGAAAATACTGACTTGTATTTGCCTCTACATTAAATTGTCCTGAAATAATCCACTTACTGTCATAAAGCTTACGTTTTATTCCTATGGTCAAATTCCCTAGTGTAGTTTCCGAACCTTCGGAAGTAATTTGCTCACCAAAAGATTGAACGAGCTCCGAAGCTTCTATCATTTTTAAGGGAAGACTCAAAACTAGCGTGGTTTTATCGGAAACTCCATACTCTCCGAATAACTGTATGGTGTTATCTGTTATTTCACGGTTAGTTCTATAATCGGGCGATCCGAAAACATCGGTATATCCCGCTATATTGTAGTAAGATATTTGTACATAGGCTTCGTTTTTTGATTTAGTCCAAGCGCCCTGCGAAAAGAGGGCCACAGAGAAAAGATAAAAGGGAACGTATAAAAGCTGTCTCATGATTCTTATATATCCAGAAATTTCTCTCTTTGTATAAAAATTCGAACAACCCTTACATAATTAACTCAGTTATTCGTTGTAGAGACACCCCACCGGCAGAACAATGTCCTGAAAATTTTACTTGATAAATAAAAGTTCGCGATACTTGGTCAGTGGCCACGACCTATCGTCGACCAATTGCTCTAGTTTGTCGCTGCGCATTCGTATTTCATCAAAATATGGTCTAACATTATCGCAATAAGCAAGCGCTTTTTTGTGCGTTTCATTAAGCTTATTGGCCCGTCTTCGGGCATCGGTCATAGCATCGGTCTTTTTCTTCAGTTCCGTAATAATTTCGGCAATTTGTTCTATAATGCCCAATTGCCCATCTGAAAGTTTTTTGTGCGCCGCACCGTAAATCTCCTTTAGGCCAAGAACGTTTTTAATCAAAATGCTCTGGTACTCCAATGCCGAAGGAATGATATGGCTATATACCAATTCGTTCAAAACCCTACCTTCGATCTGCAAATGCAGAATATAGGCATCCAACTCTACCTCTTGCCGTGCCCTCACCTCCGTCTCGCTTAGCACCCCCATCAGCTCAAAAAGTGCGATACTCTCTTTCGAAGTCAACACCTGCAATGCCCGGGGCGTATCCTTGTTGTTACTGAGTTTTCTTCTTTTGGCCTCTTTTGCCCAGTCATCACTATAGCCGTCTCCATCGAACCTGATTCTTTTGGAGGTTTTTATATATTCACGTAATACGTTGAATACCGCTTCATCTTTCTTCAGGTTTTTCTTATCAATGAGGGTATCGACCTCTTTTTTAAAATCACGAAGTTGCTTGGCAACAATCGTATTCAGTATCGTCATGGGTTTGGCACAGTTGGTCTTGGCCCCGACACCCCGCATCTCGAATTTATTTCCTGTAAAGGCAAAGGGCGAGGTGCGGTTTCGGTCGGTATTGTCCAATAAAATTTCAGGAATCTTACCGACAACGTTCAACTTTAGTTCTGTTTTTTCCTCTGGCGAAAGTTTTCCCTTTGAAACCCCTTCCAACTCATCCAACACATTACCCAATTGTTCCCCGATAAAAATGGAAAATATGGCAGGAGGGGCCTCATTGGCCCCCAAGCGGTGGTCATTACTGGCAGATGCAATTGAAGACCTTAAAAGCTCCTCATAGCTATCGACGGCTTTAATCGTGTTGATAAAAAAGGTCAAAAACTGTAAGTTTTTCATGGGAGTGGAACCCGGGCTGAGCAGGTTTACCCCGGTGTTGGTTTTCAAAGACCAATTATTGTGCTTACCGGAACCGTTAATGCCTGCAAACGGTTTTTCGTGAAAAAGCACCTTGAAGTTATGTTTGACCGCAATCTTGTCCATAACATCCATCAGCAGTAAGTTATGATCGACGGCAAGATTGGCTTCTTCGAATACCGGAGCAAGCTCAAACTGATTGGGTGCCACTTCGTTATGTCGTGTTTTTACGGGAATTCCCAAACGGGTACATTCTATCTCCAAATCCTTCATAAAAGCTATGGCCCGAAGCGGAATGACCCCGAAATAGTGATCGTCAAGTTGCTGGCCCTTTGCCGCAGCGTTACCGACCAAAGTGCGCCCGGTCATACTGATATCCGTACGAGAATTCGCAAGGGCACTGTCGATAAGAAAGTATTCTTGCTCCCAACCCAAGGTGGCGTTCACCTTTGCCACATTTTTATCGAAATACTTCGCTACCGCCGTAGCAGCTTCATCAATGGCATGTAACGCTCTTAAGAGCGGAGCCTTATTATCAAGGGCCTCACCGGTATACGAAACGAAAATTGTAGGTATGCAGAGGGTAGTATCATAAACAAAGGCCGGGCTTGTAGGATCCCAAGCTGTGTAACCGCGTGCTTCAAAAGTGTTTCGAATACCACCGCTCGGAAAACTCGATGCATCAGGCTCTTGCTGCACCAACTGCCTACCACCGAATTTTTCAAGAGCCTTGCCATTCGGTAGTAAATCAAAGAAAGCATCATGCTTTTCGGCAGTGGCACCCGTTAAAGGTTGAAACCAATGCGTATAGTGTGTAGCACCCATCGATATGGCCCAAGCCTTCATGGCCTCAGCTACTTGATCTGCTATTTTTCGGTTTATTTTTGAACCTGAGAAAATGGCATTCTCAACGCTTTCCAAAGCGTCTTTGGTCAAATATTGGAGCATACGTTCTTCGTTGAAAACGTGGGTAGCGAATAGCTCGGTACGTCTTCCCTTTTCCTTCACGGAAATACGGGGTCGCCTTTGGCTCTCCAAAATGGCATCGAATCGTTGTTTTGACATTTCAGGTCAGGTTTTGTTTTGGGCTAAAATAACTATTATGGAATTAATAATATATTTCCCTAAAAATTAATTTCCTGTAAAATACCCCGCTCAATTTGGGGGTATCTTAAATAGTATTTGATTTTCTGATTTTTAACCCCCTAAAAATTAGGAATATTCATCAAAAAACATATTTTTGTTGGTCTGAAAATTTAAAAATTAACTACCTATAAATTATGAGCAAAACAAAATTAGAGTATATCTGGTTAGATGGATATTCACCAACACAAAACTTGAGAAGCAAAACTAAGGTCGTTAACGACTTTAGTGGTAAATTGGACGACTGCCCAATGTGGTCTTTTGATGGAAGCTCAACAAAACAAGCGTCAGGCGGTGCTTCCGATTGCTTGTTGAAACCAGTTGCCATTTTCCCTGATCCCGCAAGAAAAGATGCTTTTTTGGTTATGACCGAGGTTTTGAACGCCGATGGAACACCCCATATATCAAATGGCAGAGCGACCATCGACGATGATGACAACGATTTTTGGTTCGGTTTTGAACAAGAATATTTCATTATGGATACCGCTACGGATCTTCCATTAGGCTTTCCAAGAGGAGGCTATCCTGCACCGCAGGGTATGTATTATTGCTCCGTTGGAGGAAAAAATACACACGGTAGGGATTTGGTCGAGGAACATGCCGACTTGTGTATTGCCGCAGGAATCAACTTTGAGGGTATCAATCAAGAAGTTGCCAGTGGACAGTGGGAATTTCAATTATTTGCTAAAGGCGCTAAAAAGGCCGGTGATGAAATTTGGGTCGCACGCTATTTACTCGATCGTTTGACCGAGCAATATGGATACTACATTGAATATCACCCAAAACCACTTGGTAAGGATATGGACTGGAACGGTTCTGGTATGCACGCCAATTTCTCGAATAACACTTTAAGAACCTGTGGTGATAAGGCGACTTACGAAAAAATATGTGAGGCCTTCCGTCCTGTGGTTAAAGAACATATTGCGGTTTATGGCGAGTTTAACGATCAGCGCCTTACAGGGGATCACGAAACGCAATCTATCGATGAATTTAGTTTCGGTATCTCGGATAGGGGCGCTTCTATTCGAATTCCTATAGCGACCGTAGAGAGCGGCTGGAAAGGCTGGTTGGAAGACAGACGCCCGGCATCTAACGGTGATCCATATAAAATTGCCGGACGCATCGTTAAGACGGTAAAATCTGCAAACGTCTGAAAATTTAAATTAATTGTTGATTAAAATTGACCGTCTTTAGCATATCGCTAAAGACGGTTTTTTATTGCTTTATCTTTACAATGCTTAGATAGAAACTCAGTTCATCATAAAAACCTCTATAAATCGCGGACGCGATATTATTTAGAATGGAAACAATGGAAACAGCAGAGTGGTAAAAGAATTTAATCAGTTTATCGCAGGTAATAACGGAGTATTCATCCAGTAGTCGGGGTAGTCATCGGTGGGCGCCAAGGGCTGATCTTTAAACAATGGACGATTACGTTTCATATAAAGTGTATCCTTCGGCTCAATAACGTTCGCTCGAATTCTTTGTGTGAAAAATTCTCGATATTGAAAGTAGTCCTCCGTATTTGTTTTATTTAAAACATAAGTACTTTGACCCATTTCATTCAATCCTCTGATATTCTTGAAATTTGTAGTAAAATCGTCTGGGTCACGGTCTTCATCATCTAGCCAAGTCTTGAAAAGCCTGAATGCTTTTTCGGTACGTCGGCGATCTAGATTGAGGTAAAGGCGTACCACATTATTACGACCGGCGATATTCTTGAAACGCAGCTTTTTTCCAAAAAATCTAAAGTCGTAGTTTCGCGGATTACCGGCCGTATTTGGATCAGGAAACTTCGAAAAGCGCACTTCGAAACAATTTAATTGGCGCATTAAGACTACCTCTTTAACAACGAACTCAGCGGGTTTGGTCACTTGAAAAGCATTGTGAAATGAAATATAGTTCAAGTACATTTTGTTATACAGTGGTTTATAGGCAACATTCACCTCGAACAAGAGCTTTTCATCTTTTCCTATCCGTTGTCCTGTTTTGTAAGACCATCTTGTATCGTAAACCGCATAGTCCATTCGATGAATGGCAAAATTATCCTTTGCAATGAAAAGTCTACCTTCGACCCGATAGCCCATGTCGCGTTTGCCAACACGGATTTGCCAAAGTTTTCGTTCGCCATCAAAAGTATCCTCTAGTTTTGCGAAATAATGTGAATGCAAAAAATCAACGGAAAGACGATTTATAAAATCGAACGTATTTACCTTGTGGTTTCGAATAGCGTTGTGAATACCTAAAATAGTAAACTCATTGCCTCCATAAGGCCGAATGTAAGCGTTACTGATGATTTTAGACCTTGTTCTATAGTCGTAATTGCTTAAGGCGAGAGTATCTTCAGGAAAATCGTAATTGGGGTAATAGTCGTACATCCGAACTTGAGTGCTGGCGATGTCCGTTTCGTCAAAACCTTTGTCAATTACCTCTAGAATAGCTTCATTCAAATTGAGGTAGCCTTCGTTTTGCTTATTCTGATAATCACGGTAGTATCCAATTACGGAATGGGTTTGACTAGGATAATTTTTGGGTATGGCCCGAAGAGCTCTGCGAACTATACCTCTGGCCGAATATCTCCTTTTCCGTCTTGAACGCTTTCGCAATAAATCTGCGGTTACCGTGACTTCTGTTAATTCTTCGACTTTTGGATCGAGCGTGATAATATTCGTTCCGTTGGCAAATAGGCTATCAATGGGCAGTTCAATTTTCTCGTAGCCCAACGACCAAACCTCCAGAATACTGCCTAATTGTTTGTACCTAGCGGGCACTTTGAAACTTCCGTCAGTGTTCGAGATAACACCCAATTCTCTATCCTTGATCCGAATGTTGACAAAGGCCAGGGGCTCTTCATTTTCAGCATCCAAGACCTTACCGGCGATAAAATCCCTGTCTTGAGCGCATACTTTGTAAGAGAGAAATGCTAGTAGCAATGAAACGATAAGAATCGACGTTCTTTTATGCACGAGTAACTCATTTTAGCCTTTGATTTTTTTCAAAGGTGTGTTCATCCAATAGTCATCCAATTTCTTGGGGTTTATGATTTGCTGGTTTTCAAAAATCGGTTTGGTCGCATCCATAAACGTATCGGTATCGGGCAAGGTAGCGTTCGTTTTTACCCGTTGAACAAAAAACTCACGGAACTGGTCAAAATCTTCATAATAGGGCTTATTTAAAACGTTGCCTTGATTATCTTTAATGTCCTCAATATCAATATTGAATACCTCATTATCCATCTGCCCACTTATTGCCATTTTCGCTATTGTTTGAAATGTTTCCCTTTCTTTTTCATTGTCCAGTTTTGGATAGAGATATACCTGATTTTCCAAAAGCAACGTCCTTTCGAATTCTACTTTTTTGTTGTTAAAACGGAATTCATAATTGCGTAGTCTCAGGGCAGAAACCTGTTCAGGCTGTTTGTTAAATTTGACGACAAAGCATCTTCTATCCCCTTCAACAAGCACTTCTTCAACTACAAATTTGGGAGGTCTACTCAAAACGAACTTGTTGTGAAAAGAAATATAATTCAAATACATTCTACCGTGTTTTCCCTTATATTCACTAGTAACCTTGAATAGAAGTTGACCGGAAGTATCATGTTCATTAACTGTTCCGGCCGGTTTCTTTTTTGACTCATCATAGACCGAATATTCCAATTTATGGATTGCGTAGTCTCCGTGAGAAATATACAAGGTACCGAAAGCGCTGTGACTCGGAAAACGCTTTTTAAAATTAATCGTGTGTAGCATTCTATCGTCAGAATACGTGTTTTCACCCTTCAGGAAGTCATGGTTTTTTAATAAATCACGGTCCAATCTGTTGACGAACGAATACGATCCAACGTTATAATTGCGGATTGCATCATGAACCCTTAAAATTGTAAATTCATTACCACCGTAATTCGGTAGATAGGCATTTATAATGACTTTTCGCCAACTTTTATAATCGTATTGATCATCGGCCAAGGTATCACGTTCAAAATCATTATTCCTCCTGTAATCGTAAATCATGGCCTTTGTACTAGAACTGTCCAATTTTGAAAACCCGGCATCAAAAACCTCTAGAATCACTTCATTGAGGTTGATATACTTTTTATTCTTTAATTGATAATCACGATAGTAGCCCACGAGTGAAAACGGACGAAGCGGATAGTTTTGGCCAATATTTTTTATAGCTTTTTTGACAATTTGTCTGGCAGATAATCTTTTTTTCCGTTTTCGCCTGGCCTCGACAACCGCTTCAGAAAGTGCTAAAACACCTGGTTTCATATATATGATACGCACTTCGTCTTCCTTTAATTCAGAAATAGCTATTTCGCGAGGTGCATAGCCCATAGAGGATATCTTTAAGGTATCGCCGTATGTTTTAAATTTTCCGGGAATGCTGAAACTGCCATCCATATTCGATATCACACCTAGTGCCTTGTTCTTAATACGCACCGTAGCAAAGACAACAGGTTCATTTGTAAGGGAATCGATCAACTTGCCATTTACAAATTCAGGTTGTTGCGCAAAACAACTCGCACTGCATAGTACTAAGACTAAAAAAATCTTTATCGGTAAGAATTTGCGCATTTTATAATTCTGAATTATCCTATCGTAAAATATACGAATAACACATAAATTCCCACAAGAATCATACCATCTCGCCAACCTAATCTTAAGCCTTTTGGGAAGAAAACCAAGGGCAATATCAAGAACGATGTACCTAACATCCAAAAGATATCGTTACTAAGTAATCCTTGATCCATAACGCGGATCGGGGTGATTATAGAAGTGATACCCAGCACAGCCAAAAGATTAAAAATATTCGAGCCGATAAGGTTGCCTAAAGAGATAGCTTTTTCTTTTTTTATAATGGCAATTATAGAGGCGGCCAGTTCAGGAATACTGGTACCTATCGAAACTACGGTTACTCCGATAACCCGTTCACTAACACCATAAAGTGTCGCCAAACCCACGGCGCCGTCTATTAATAATTCAGAGCCGCCCCAGAGTGCAGTACCTCCCAAGCCCAGAAATAAGACCAATTTGTATAATGGCATCGGTATTTCGTCTTCAGCAACTTCTTCAATTACTGCCTTTTTCTGGAAACGAAGTAGGTAGACCAAGAAAAAGAAAAGCGCCGTTACCATGATAATGCCTTCGTATTGTTGCAGTTCATTATCAAAAAAAATGAAGCCGAAAAAGAGCAATGAGGCCACCATCATCACAGGCCAATCTGTAGTGTAAAAGCTTTTACGCACATCTATACTGCCCAAAATGACGGTAACTCCCAAAACTAAACCTAAATTAGCTATGTTGGACCCAACAACATTACCCAAGGCCAAATCGGGGAAACCGTCCAGAGCCGCTTTTATACTCACAATAAGTTCTGGCGCCGAAGTAGCAAAAGACACCACCGTCATGCCGATTACAATTTTTGGTATGTTCAGCCGCAGGGAAAGGGCAACGGCAGACTTTAGCAACCAATTTCCGCCTGCTATCAACAGTGCAAGGCCAAGAATGATAAAAAGGAAATTTTGCATTAGTGCTTTGATGGGAACTTGTAACAAATATATGAGAAGAATTTAAACTTTAGCCATCTGTGGGATCGCATAAACTAAAGGCGTTACACAAAACCAGAAAACAGCGGAAGCTATTTTCAAATATGTGATTTAGGTTCACATTGTTAGGAATTCACTATTTCCTTTATACTTCTTGGTAATAGCATTCCATTTAAACACTCCGTTTGATATCTTGAAAGTGTAAGAGAATTAACCTATAGGTGAACTCTAAACAGATTAATTCTATATTTGTTAAAATAAGGATATGAAAAAGGCTTTTTTTAAATTTTTGGCCAAGGTGAACAAAGTGCTTCTTCCCTCCTATTCAAAAAAACAATTGGACTTAGGCAAAGCCTCAAAACTGCAATTGGCTCTGATTGGCTGGCGTTATTATGTAACCACTCGTGCTTTGGATTAAGAATGGGGAAACAAGTCTAATATTGCAACACGGATTCAACCTCGTACCCGTTCAATTTTTCATTACCGTTCAGAAAGGCAAGTTCTATAAGAAAATTACATTGTACAATTTCGCCTCCTAGGCGTTCTATAAGTTCACAAGTCGCCTTAGCCGTACCGCCGGTGGCCAGAACATCATCATGGATCAAGACTTTATCTCCTTTTTGGATAGCATCTTGATGTATTTCCAGCATATCCGTACCGTATTCTAGGTCGTATGCCTGACTTAATTTACCCGCTGGCAGCTTACCCGGCTTACGTACCGGAACGAAACCCGCGTTCAATTTCATTGCTAGCATCGGTGCGAAGAAAAAACCTCTGCTCTCCATACCGACCACTTTATCTATTTTGTAATTACCGACCAAACTAAAAAGCGATTCAATGGCGGACTTTGTAGCTTGAGGATTACTTAATAACGGTGTAATATCTTTAAAGACAATTCCTTTAGAAGGAAAATCATTGATATCACGGACGTAGTTTTTGAGGTTCATTTATAAAGATCAATGTTAGTTTGTCGATAAATTTAAAAAGAAATATATTTGCAGCCCTAAGAAAGGCCCTGTGGCGCAACTGGATAGCGCATCTGACTACGAATCAGAAGGTTACAAGTTCGAATCTTGTCAGGGTCACCAATTTTAAAAGCAAGCTACAATAAGTAGCTTGCTTTTTTTATGAAGTCTCGCTATTGTTTTAGTTTTCCGGGAAAGTTGGACTATCGAATCAGCTAGATCAATACCTTACTTATAAATTTATTCCTTTCTTACACTTTAAGCCTTTTTACCTTTAGAGCTTAACAAGCTATCAGAAAGGTAATCGGTATAAAAATCTTCTAGACTAGAGATTAAGAAGCTAAACTTGCAAGTAGTCTTAAAGTGAGTCTCCTTTGAGCTTACCATTTTTTTTTAAAAAAGTAATCTGTATTCTTGGGCATTTTAATTGCTAGCTGCCTTTGGAGTAAAAGAAATCTCGGAATAGATATTCCGAGATTTCTTTTATTTAAGACTCACTCTAAACCGTTATGTTCCAATTTACTCTTGCTTCGCCCACCATAATGGGGTAAATACGGTATCTTCACCTTCTAATTTTCCTACCGCCTGGCTATATTGTGACGGAAGGTTATTGGCAAATCCTGAAGGGAACTTTAACCTCTGCGGAAAAACCGCCACACTGTTGGTCATTACATTTCCAGAATTTAATTGGGGCATTTCAGGAATTGATGCCTCTACTGCAGGATTCTCAAAGAAAGGTAGGCCTAATCTTCTGTGGTCGCTCCAAGTCTCCAAGGGCAACCATGGACTTTGGGCGATAAACTTCTGAGTAATAATCTTGTTCAACTGATCATTTTTAACTCCGCCACCCATGTATATATTGTTTGTTGGATAAGTAAATGTCGTGGTTCCGGGTGTACCTGTATATCCATTTACGTAGTTCATGCTAACCGTCGATGGGGGTTCGTCAATATGGTTCCAACTGACCGATGTACCTGCCCTGTTGTAATCTTGCGAACTTATATAGGTTCCTAAGTGTTCTGAAACATTGTTATATTCAAAGCTATCAGCTATTGCTTGCTCATAGGCAGCTTGGCCACCCATAGGAACGTTCCATCCTCTTACGGCTGCTTCGGCAATTAAGAAATGGGTCTCCCAAGATGCAAAGAAAATCCGCTCCGCCTCACTTTGCCTGAACTTATTCCCCAATCTGGGCAACGTACCGGGATGCCTTAGTCTGTTTCGACTTCCTTTTTCGCCCCACTCCCCTATGACTGGAGCATTCCAAGTAAAACTGGCATCTACTTCGATATCATTGGTCTCACCATTTTCATCATTATCTTCCTCCCCGATAACTAAAGATCTGTCGACATCGATGGCTGCGTCGTTCCAAGGTGGGAACGAGTTGAAATCAGTATTGTCGGTATCACCTGGTATAGCAAAAAGGTTGTAGGCTCTCGGATCCATTTTTTCATGCAGCCCGTCAAACCAAAAACCTGCTGATGGGTCGTTGGTCAGGGTTGTGAAATGGTCATCGAACTGCAAGCCCATATAGTCTGCAGGTTTTATTTTTGCATGAGCGTTCGCTGGCAATACATCGGCAGTAGCTACGCCTCCCAAACCGATCATAAGATTGTTCAGGGTGGTGGAAAGGTATTGATTGTTCCACGGCCTTGTCATAACACCGGAATAGTCATTCCAGCCGCCCAGTTCTGGAACTTTAAAATTGTCGTCTGCCGTAGCAAGTATCGGCCCGCGAGCGGCATCTTCAAATTCTTGTTGTGCCTTTGCCGGGTCTACTTCAGATAACCTCATTGCTAAACGCATACGTAGCGAATTGCCATATTTCTGCCACTTGGCATAATCGTAGCCATATACGGGATCCAAATCTGCCAAACTTCCGGGGTTGAGTATACTAAGGTCTAATGCGGCCGTGGCCTCTTTTAGCTCTTGTAAAATGTGATAGTACACATCCTTCACACCATCATACTGAGGGTTTTCGCCTTGAAAGCCATCGACGGGGAGCGGACCAAAATTATCGGACATTTCGCTCATTAGGTAAGCCCGCCATATTCGTGCAACCTGTTTTAGGTTATCGGTATAGGGCTTTATATCATCAGCCGCTATTTTTTCATCTGCTACGGTAATGGCCGTATTAATATTACGGAGCCAACGCGAAATGTAATCATTATAGTAATCAGTCGTCCAACTATCACTAGCAAAACCAACGGGCAACGTGCCTATTCTATCCATTCTACCCGCTGCTTTCCAATACAGAATAAAAACACGTTCGGCGATATGTGGATTTTGTTGTGCCCCGCCAATGGAGGCATTGATAAAATATTCCACTTGTACCTGCTCTACATTGGCAGCTTGTGGATCTATGTTTATCTCCTCAAAATCAGAGCAGGAGAAAAGTATAACGAGACTACCTAAATACAGCCCCAACCTTTTAATTAATCGTTCTTTTTTCATAATATCAATTTTAATTTTTTTATAAATTTAAGGAAACATTGAAGAATACCGAACTCACCGTTGGGGGAGTTAGATTTTCAAAGCCTGTAGCGTTGCCCCCCACTGCAAAAACGGATTCGGGATCGACCCCGTTCAGGTTGCTTGTAATCATCCAAACATTATTGGCAGATATGCCGAATTTGGCATTTTGTATTCCAGTATTTTTAAGCCATTTGGCGTTCAGCACATAATTGACACTCACATTTCTGAGCCTTATATGGGTGGCATCATATATAAAGGCTTCTCCAATCCCTAGATTTCCCGACCTGTTGGCCAGCGCGGTCCAGTAATCTTGATGACTTACGGGCGTAGCATTGGTTACAAAGTTGCCCGCACCATCATCTACTACAGCGTCAACAACAAAGTCGTTACGTTCACCATCTACGACCGTTACTGCCGCATTACCAGATCGTTGCAAAAATCGATTGGTACCGGAGAATATATCGCCGCCCAAGCTGGCATCGACCAAAAAACCGATCGACCAATTTTTATAGGCAAAAGTATTAGACCAGCCTATAAGGGCATCAGGTTGTTGATCTCCCAGTTTAAAAGTCTCATTGTTTTCAGCTGCCAATGGAAGCCCATCCCCATCTACTACTAATTTACCGAAATCAGCGCTGGCTTCATCTTCGACCCTTCTAAACTTAGTGCCCCAAATTTCCCCATAAATACCTCCTGCGGGAGCAATAATGGCCAAGTTGTCAAACCCTCCTAGGCTAAATTGTGAGACATCGTCAATAAGCTCATTGATGGTGTTTTCGTTTCTTGCAAAGTTAACATTCGTGTTCCAAGAAAAACCGTTCGGATTTCTGAAGATATCTGCGTCCAACGTAATTTCAAAACCCTCGTTCTGAATGTCCCCGGCATTTACGCGGCGACGATTAAAACCGCTTAAAGGGTCTAGCGGAATCGCCAATAATTGGTTGGTAGCATTCGTTCTGTACCAAGCGGCATCCAATGATACCCGGCTATTGAAAAACCGAGCTTCAATACCAACTTCGGATGACTTGATCAACTCATTAACCAAATCCGGATTATTAAGTACATTATCCGTACCCGCCGTTGTATTGTTGTTCGGGTCATTACCTATTGAAAATACATTGATTAGCTGAAACGGATCCAAATCATTTCCAACCGTTGCATACGATGCGCGAATTTTTCCGAAATTAAACCATCCCTCTGCGGAAGTATTTAAAAGTTCGCTGAACACGAAAGATCCGTTTATGGAAGGATAAAAGAAGGAACGGTTTTCAGGGCTTAAGGTAGAGGTCCAATCATTTCTGCCGGTAACATCCAAAAATAGTACTCCATCGTAATCAATACCAAGTGAGCCGAATAGTGAATTTATCTTTCGCTCCGAAAAGCTTTGGCCTACCGACGCCTGGTTGATACCGTTGTTCAGGCTAAAAAGATTTGGCACCTCTAGTTCGCCGGCATTAGAACTGATACCATCACGACGTTGCTGCATAAGTTGGCCCCCTACTGTAAAAGAGACTCCCAACTTACCCAATATGTCACTTTTAGAACCATTGACCAAGGCCATATAGTTTTCTTCTATGAAAACGTCTTTGCTTAGACTATATCTTCCGTTTGGAGATAAGGGGCTACCGGCAAACTGTCTAGTTTCGGCATTATTGGTATACATATCGGCACCACCTCTAAGTTCGGCGGTTATCCAATCATTAATTTTATACTTCAAAGCACCGTTCAACAAAAAACGATCTCTACTATCTTCGTTCAGATTAAATTCAGCGGCCCAGAAAGGGTTGACCGAATTGGTCTCCAAGAACCAGACCATATTACCAAACTCGTCTACCGGATTTCTAAAATCATTAAGGTTCAGCGTTCTAGGCAGACTAATGATTTCACGTTGTACGTTTCTATTGTTCTCCCCTCCGATAGGCCTGTTCTCGGCATTAGCGGAGATGTACTGAATCTTGACATCGGTTGTCCATCTTTTATTCGGTCCAAAGTTGGAAACTGCCCTAGTCGTAAGGTTAAATCGCTTGAAGGAGGCGTTGGGAATGTTTCCTTTGTCGTTTAAATAGTTTAAGGACGAATATAACGAGGTGCCATCAGTAACTTGCTGCTGAAAAGAAATGCCGTAGGTATTGGTCAGCCCACTATTATAAAAAGTCTCTAGATTGTCATAGGTTCGCAAAGTGACCAAATCACCCTTCCAGTCTTCCACTGTTTGACCCGTTATTCGAGGCCCCCAACTATTGGTAGCCAACACATCGTAGTTTCCACGGTCTCCTTGAGCATATGAATTTTGGAATTCAGGATTTAAGAATACGTTTTGAAATCCCGTGGAAGTTGAGACGGTAATACCCAGACCTTTACGGGTAGTACCTGTCTTAGTCGTAATCAAAATAACTCCGTTACCGGCACGAGAGCCATACAATGCTGCTGCAGAAGCCCCTTTCAATACTGACATGGATTCGATATCATCTGGGTTGATGTCCCCAAGACCGTTACCTAAATCTGCCGAAGGATTAAAAAAGCTTTCATTGTCACCACCGGTAAAGTTGTCCATTGGCACGCCATCCACAACGATTAAGGGCTGGTTATCTCCGGTAAGGGAGTTGTTACCCCTAAGAACGATTTTGGAGGAACTCGCGGGTCCGTTACTACCCCGAATTACCTGAAGCCCCGAGACCTTCCCCGACATGGCGTTTACCAGGTTCGTCTCCCTGGCCTCCAATAGCTCGCCACCTTTAATTTCTTGAACAGCGTAACCAAGGGCCTTTCGCTCTTTTTTGATGCCCAAAGCGGTAACTATGACCTCGTCAAGTTGACTGGCATCTTCTTCCAGGGATACCTCAATGGTAGTTTGGTCACCGACTATGACCTCCTTTGATGCAAAGCCTAAGGAAGAGAAAGTTAAGATTGCTCCTTCGGAAACGGCAATTGTAAAATTTCCATCAAAATCTGAAGAAGTACCGTTGGATGTACCTTTTTCAATAACGTTTACAGCCGGTAAAGGAACCCCGGTTTCGTCGCTAACAGTTCCTGAAATGGTTGTCTGTTGTGCCGATGTCATTTGAATAGAGAGCAAGACAAAGAGCACCAACATGAAGTTGATTTGTTTGTTCATACGAGTTAGTTTAGTTTAAATTAATAATCTTTACAGCAGCAAATAGAATGATGTTAGCTTATATTTTGATTGACAGATTATTAGCCGGTAAAGCGTAAAAACTATCACATACTGTTCGAAGCAAATCTACGAAATCGTTTGAAATACGTTAAATATATTAAAAAATTATATGACTCAATTTCTTAGTTGAATTGAAATCTTTAAAGAAACTACTACGGTGTCGGTTTAATTTGAGAACGAAGTTATTACGAAATCGGATTCTGCTATTCCTATTCAATACATGGAAGAACTTAAGGTGTACTATTTTAAATAGTACTGCGAATAAACTTCAAGGCAGTACACTACAGGACAGTTCATTAAAAAACGTGCTGTAGTTTTAAATAGGTTTAGAACTCAACTGAGATGACTTACAGATTACTACTATCATTATTTTCAATACTTATTTTTAAAGGCTGTAAATCAGAAACCCAGCAGAAAGAAACGACTGAAAATCAAACCGAAAGACCTAATATCATTTTTATACTCGCAGATGATTATGGCATTATGGACAGTCAGGGCTATGCAAACAAATTTACGGGAACCGAAACATCGGAAATGTTCTATGAAACGCCCAATATCGACAGATTAATTTCCGAGGGCACTGCTTTTAGCCAGGCCTATGCCAACCAATTGTGCTCACCGACCCGCGCTAGTATTATGACCGGTAAGTATGCCGGGCGTTTGGGCTTTACCACGGCAATGCCTCCGCGAGAAACCTATTATAACCAAAATTTGCCAATACCCGATGGGCACTATACACACGATGTTCTTGAACATAAAGACAATATTTTAATCGAACAGGCATTAATAAACGGTACTTCGAATTCTGCGGTACCAACGGGAACATCTTTTGATGCAGGCCGAGACGAACTTTCAATCGCTGAAGCTTTGGAAGACTATGACTCTGCCTTTATCGGTAAATGGCATATCGGGGGTTTCGGTGCAGCAGGATACCAACCAGTCGATCAAGGTTTCGAGCCTTTGGCATGGTTCGATGCGGGAGGCTCGGCATACTTTAACTGGAGAAGAGCTTGGAACAATAAAAATAAAAGACGGTTTCCTAAAATGCCTCAAAAAGCATCCGAAATGGGCGAAGCAGGCCAAGAGACCGGAGAAAACTACTTAACAGATGACCTTACGGTTCAGGCATTGAACTACATCGAGAAAAAAGCGAGACAAAAAGACAAACCCTTTTTTCTCTATTTTTCCCACTTTGCTGTACATGCGCCCTACCAAGGAAAAGAAAAAGACATCAACCATTTTAAGGAAAAGAATTCTAAAGGATGGAACGGTCATAAAGACCCGATCTACGCCTCGATGGTAAAAAGCATGGATGAATCCGTAGGTAAGATTTTGAACCTGCTGAAAGAAACCGGTTTGGAAGAAAATACCTTGGTCGTTTTCATGTCTGACAATGGCGGCATAGATTCAAAAATTACGCCCCGCGGTGATGGTACGGATAACAGTCCTTTTCTTGGCGGAAAGGCATGCCTAACCGAGGGTGGTATACGCGTTCCGCTAATATTACGTTGGAAAGGAAAAATTCTAGAAGGTCAATGGATCGATACACCCGTAGATTGTACGGACATTTACCCCACACTTATTGATGCAGCAGGTTACGATGCACAAACCCTCATCAAAAAAAATAATCTTGATGGTCAGAGTGTACTACCATTACTTTCTGATAGCCCAGACGCGCAAAAACAGTATACCAAGAGAGTCCGCTATTGGCATTATCCGTTCAACGTCATTTATAACAGCCCCTATGAACCATATGCACTTACTCCACATTCTGCTATTCGAGAAAAAGATTACAAACTCATTTTTGATTGGTACGGCCGCTTGTATCTCTACAATATTGAGGAGGATCCTTTTGAAAAACACAATTTAAGTTCCCAGATGCCGGAAAAAACTGAGGCGCTATTCCAAAAACTAATGAATTGGTTGGCCGAAAATGTTGAACGAAGATACTGGCCAAAGGTCAATCCCGAATACAATCCAAGCAAAGAGGTCAGGAAAACGGAATTTAAAAATCTGTTTTCTAAATATTGAAAGAGCACTTAAAAAATAATAAAATCTCGAAATTATGTTAAGGATACTGGATGATATTTAGAAAATTCATTAAGCAAACATCAGGTTTTATAGCAATGATCGGCTTATCTCCTGTTACCAAAGGTATCCAATTTTAAACCAAACATAGGGGCAAAATTATCCAGTTAAAGACACCCATCAATATCTTTGGGACATTGAGCATTTTATACTGAAATGGCCCATACCGCTAATAAATATCAAAGACTTTTTGATACCGGAATACAATATGGCCAATAAGGGATTTCATATTGTAAAATTGATTTACATGGAGGTCGAAACTCCAAAGCATTTAAGAAGAAAAGAGGCTCTTTTTACCTTAGAGGTTTGTGAAGATTCGTATAATTGAACCACTAAGGCCGTTATTTGTGCTAATCCTTCAGATGCCGATTTTCGAAATTTTATGGCCGAATTTATAGGCAATACGTTTATTAACGGGGCTAGGTGCAGGTTTACACCTCGTGAGAGTACGTGAACTTGCTATATTTGAAATACCTTTGTTTGTATAATGAAAACCCAGTCAACCCTATTGAGGTAGGCCTAAGAGGTGGTTTTAAGAAAAAAATTTTTGAATTTCGAGGAAAGCCTCACAGATCGTGGACCTTAAATGGCGAGTAAGCGACACTTAAACTAATTACAGAATGGAGAAAAAAGTATTAATGGTAGCGAGTATTCTTTTTTTGTTCTTGCTACAAGCCTATAGAACCGAAACTAAAAATTCGACCGAAATTACCAAACCGAACGTACTGCTCATAGCTGTCGATGATCTTAACGATTGGATAGGTGTGCTTGGCGGCCATCCTCAGGTTCAAACTCCGAATATCGATAAGTTGGCTAGTAGGGGTGTTCTTTTTAGCAATGCCCATTGTCAGGCGCCAGTATGTAATCCAAGCCGTGCCAGTGTAATGACTTCCCTATATCCGAGTACATCCGGCATTTACTTTTTGAATCCGGATATTTCAGAATCACCGGTAGCCCGTGAAAATATTGTGATGCCTAAACGGTTTGAAAACGAAGGATACCATGTCTTCGGTGCAGGAAAGCTATTTCATAACGCCAAAGGACTGAACGAAAAGCATGTGCCTAATTATGCTGGACAATTTGGGAGTTTTGGCCCAGTGCCAAAGGAAAAAATTAGTCCCTATCCCGGTCACCCTTTATGGGATTGGGGCATCTTCCCAGAACGGGACGACCAAATGCCCGATTATAAAATTGCAAGTTGGGCAGAGGAACGCCTGACTGAAAAACGGGAACAACCTTTTTGGATGGGTGTCGGGTTTTACCGGCCCCACGTACCTCAATATGCTCCAAAAAAGTGGTTTGACCAATATCCTCTGGATTCGGTTCAGCTGCCTAAGACCATTTCCGAAGACCTGGGGGATATTTCGTCTTATGGGGTGGATATCACAAGGAAAAAACACGTCTCACCGACGCACGAATGGGTTACCAATAACAATCAGTGGAAACCGCTGGTACAGTCTTATCTCGCCTGTGTGAGCTTTGTTGATGCACAAGTCGGTCGAGTAATTGAGGCTTTAGATAATGGCGCTTATGGTGAGAATACTTATGTTGTATTATTTAGTGATCATGGTTTTCACATTGGCGAGAAAGAGCGCTACGCAAAACGCAGTTTATGGGAAGACGGTGCCAGAGTACCCTTAATCGTAATGGGACCAGGAATCGCCAAAGGAAAAGTCTGTCACCAACCGGTTCAACTACTGGACATCTACCCCACCCTACTGGAACTCAATGGCCTTAAACCTGATCCGCAACATGAAGGAAATTCACTAGTACCGCTTTTAAAAGAAGGGCAAGTCAATGAATGGCCCTATTATGCCCGTACCAGCTTTGGCCCCGGCAATTATGCCATTGTATCAAAAAATTATCGTTTTATTCGATACAACGATGGCTCTGAAGAATTTTATAATCACAAAAACGACCCACAGGAGTGGTACAATGAAATCGGAAATACGAAGTATGCTGAGATTATTGCCGAACATCGTGCTCAAATACCCGAAAAATTCCATGAAATTCTTGGAAAAGGATCAACAGGCCACCTATCATACGAGGTGTCGGCATTGCAGATAGAAACTGAAAGATAATCAGATTAGATTTTACCTTCAACCGACTTTTTTGATTTCAAAACTATAGCTTCCCGACCCTACCTCTAGTATGGTCTCCTTCTCGTTTGATTTCAATATTTTAATGGTCGGCACTTTTAAAAGGGGCTGGTTAGCCTCTTTGATGTTTGATGCCTTTGATGTAGGAATGTGAATCTTGGCTGAAGTATTTATGGGAATTTCAATATCCATAACTAGCTTGTTGCCTTTCCATTTCCAGGCGGAAGATATTGTACCATTAATACTGGCATAGCTTCCTTCTATGAAGTCCATTTCCCGACTAATGGCCGGTTTTAGAATGATATTTCGATATCCGGAATCTTCAGTGTCGATACCTGCTGCATGCTGAAACATCCACTCGGCCACAGAACCGAACGCATAGTGACTAAAAGAGTTCATGGCCGCGTTGATATCGGAGTTGGCCGCGTCATCTTTTGTATAGCTATTCCACCGTTCCCAAATGGAAGTACTGCCATTTTCAACAGAATAGCCCCAACTGGGATACTTGGTCTGCTTGAATAATTTATACGCCAGATCATTGTATCCGTATTTAGACAAAGCCAACATCACGTGTTTTGTGCCCAAGAATCCAGTGGAAAACTTGAAGCCGTTATTATTTATTTTCTCTGCCAATCGCGCAGCTCCTTTCTTAGCCAAACCTTCAGGATAAAGATCAAAATATAAGGCAAGGGCATATGTAGTCTGGGTATCTTCGGAAGTACGGCCGTTTTCAAGAATGTATTTTTCAGCAAATGCTTTTTTGATATTTTCGAAAAGTAAGTTGTACTTCTTCGCATCTTCCTTATTATCCAAAGCCTCGGCCATCTCGGCCATTAGTTTGGCATCATAACCATAAAACGAAGCTCCTACATAATCATGGCTGGTTTCTTCGTTTACCGCAAGCCAGTCGCCCCAGTTGTTACCGCCTCCCGGGCGTAAATAGTCTGTACTGGCGTCTTCTTGAAATTCCATAAACTTTTCCATACCGGCATACATATACTCTAGAATGCGGGTGTCATTATAAACCTTGTACATATTGTAGGGAATAATAACACCGGCATCCATCCATGCCGGGGAATACTGATTCGGTCGAGAATAGGGAAACGGAGCAAAATTCGGGTAGGCCCCGTACCAGCGTTGGGCATCGTCAAGATCAATCAAGAATTTGGTCATAAAAGCCGAAACGTCGGCATTGTAAGTTGCCGAACGCATATAGGTCTGGGCATCGCCTGTCCAACCCAATCTTTCGTCCCTTTGCGGGCAATCGGTAGGTACTTCGAAAAAGTTGGCACTTTGGGTCGTTTTGATATTTTCGAAAAGTGTATTGTTCATCGGATTGGAAGAACTGAAAGTACTTGCTTCGGTCTCTATGGAGCTTAATACAATACCGGTAATGGCATCGGCAGAGGGTCTGCCCGGAAACCCCTTGACCTCAACGTACTGAAAACCGTGATAAGTGAATTTCGGTCGCCAGACCTCTACACCTTCACCCTTTAAAATATAGGTGTCGGTGGCCCTAGCTTTCCGTAAATTTTCGGTCTGTACATTGCCATCACTTTTAAGGATTTCCCCAAAACGCAGTTCCACCTTGGTTCCTTTAGGGCCTTGAACCTTCAATTCTGCAATGCCGGCAAAATTCTTGCCTAGATCAAATACAAAAACCCCAGGTTCAGGTTCGGTAATATTTTTAGGTACAAGACGTTCACGATCTTTGACGAAGGTACCGGGATGCGCCTGTAATCTTCCGTTGGGGTAAGTGTATATCTTTGGTACTTTCCAGTTGCTGTCATCAAAGTTTGGTGCCGTCCATCCCGAATTCTCCTGACGTGCATCGTAGGTCTCCCCCATTATAATATCAGCCTCCCTGATGGCGCCCTGATTGGCTTTCCAGGTAGTATCGGTAGCGATAATCTCTGAGCTTCCATCTTCATATTCCAAATGAATCTGCCCCATAAAAGAAGGATTCACACCATAGAATTCCCTAACCCTATCCAAACGGACCAGCAGGGCGTAACCAATATAACCGGCATACCAACCATCGGCAATTACGGCCCCTACGATATTTTCACCCTGTTGAATATAGTCGGTAATATCATAAGTCTGGTAGTAGAGACGCTTGTCATAGTCAGTCCATCCCGGCAGAAAATTGGCATCGCCCACTTTTTGACTATTAAGTTGCAGTTCATAAAGCCCTAGGGCAGTTGCATGTGCCGTAGCCCTTTTTACCTTTTTGCTAATCTCAAAGGACTTACGCAAGTACCTGGCGGGAGGCAGATACAGGCTATCGTACTTATCGGTTTTGTCGTAACCTACATTATGACCTATAAAAAGGCCCTTCCAATCTGAAAAATTGAGTAACCCCATCGACCAATGGGCAGGCGCGCTCCAGGCGGACTCCTGTCCGTTTTCATCCCAGACTTTTACTTTCCAATAATATTCGGTATTTGAAACGAGGTCATTTCCTGCGTATTCTATTTGATTCGTTTCATTGGACATTACTTTCTTACTATCCCAAATATCCCCAGAATTTCCATTTAATTCAGTTTTATTGGAAGCGACCAGTATTCGAAACGCCGATTGCACCCTATTTCTTCCTTCCCCGTTCAAAATCCAACTGAATCTCGGTCTTAGCACATCAATACCTCTAGGATTATCGAGATATTCTACTTTCAAATTCTTGATAGAAAGAACCTCATTTACAACACTTTGGCTATAAACACATACTATTGAAAACAATCCTAAAAAAAGAATACTGATATTACGAATCACGGGTTATGGGTAGATTTAGTGTTATTCCTTACTGATTTACAATACAATATTAAAGGTGTTTACTTCTAAATCCATCCTGTACTGTACCGTTTAAATAAGCGTCTTCACATGATTGGGAGTAACAGTATCGTACAGGATAGTTTATACTAATCCTAGTTCTATTTTTACTAAAATTAGGTCACCGATGACAATAAAATGAACGAGATGAACAAATACCATTCTTTAGTATTGGCGTGTTTCGCATTCACCCTGCTAAATTGCAGTACTAGAAAAGAAACCAATGTCAATATCGAAGGTGCAAACAAGCCAAATATTCTAATTTTGCTCACAGATCAATGGCGTGCTCAAGCCACGGGTTATTCAGGCGACCTTAATGTCGAAACGCCCAACCTCGATACTTTGGCGACCATGAGCGTCAATTTTAAAAATGCCGTTTCAGGTATGCCCGTATGTTCACCTTTTAGAGCATCTTTGTTGACAGGCCAAAGACCCTTGACCCATGGCGTTTTTATGAACGATGTTCAATTGGATACCAACGCCATCACTATTTCAAAAGTATTGGCCAAGGCCGGTTACGATACAGGCTATATTGGCAAATGGCATTTAGATGGCCATGGAAGATTACAGAACGTACCTCCTGGAAATCGAAGACAGGGTTTTGAGTTTTGGAAGGGTAATGAATGTACACACAATTATAACAATTCGGTATACTATGCCAACCATGATAAGGAAAGAAAAATTTGGGACGGTTACGATACCTTTGAACAGACCGATGCCGCTATTGAATATTTAAATGACCCCGAACGCACGAAAAATCCTTTTTTTATGGTTGTCTCCTATGGAACGCCACACGCACCTTACCATACGGCCCCTGAAGCCTATCGGAATCGCTTTGATCCCGAAAACATCGTACTTCGTAAAAATGTGCCCGACTCCCTGAAGCAACAGGCAAAAAAAGACCTGGCCGGTTACTACGCTCATATTGCCGCATTGGACGATATGGTCGGGAAGGTGATTAACGGTTTAAAGGCAAACAATCAACTGAAAAACACAATTATCGTATTTACGGCCGACCATGGTGATTTGCTAGGCTCACACGGGGCCTATAAAAAACAACAGCCCTATGAAGAATCAGCAAGGGTACCGATGTTGTACTATATCCCGAAAAAATTGAAAATCGCCCCTGGAGAAAGGGATGCTTTGATGAATTCAGAAGATATTATGCCCACACTACTGGGTCTGAGCAATATTCCCATACCAACTACTGTTGAGGGTATCAATTACAAAGCCTATCTGCAGGGTAAAGAACAGGTCGGTGATGAAACCCTGCTTACTTGCGTACAACCTTTCGGACAATGGAACAAGTTCAAACATGGAGGGAAGGAGTATAGAGCACTAAAAACAAAACGCTTTACCTATGCTAGAGATCTAAGCGGGCCTTGGCTCCTGTTCGACAATTTAGAAGATCCGTACCAAATGAATAACCTCGTCGGTAATTCTGACTATAATTCGCTACAAAATAAACTCGATAAAAGACTAACCAAGCACTTGGAAGATACGGGTGATGAATTTTTACCGGGATTAGATTACATCGCCCAATGGGGGTATCCTATTGATGAGACGGGAACCGTACCCTATACGCATTGATTACTAATTCAATTTCAACAAAGACCTTTGCAGATTAAGAAATTAGAAGGCTTTTAAATGTAACATTTATTACTTGGCATTTTCATAGTCTCGTTTACCTTTATGTAAATTTTCAAAATGGAATACATACTTAAACCTTGGCCTTGGTTCATATCGGGACCTTTAATAACCACGGTCATGATTTTTTTAGTCTATTTCGGAAAGACTTTCGGCATGTCTTCAAATCTACGGACTTTATGTAGTATCGGTGGCGCCGGAAAATATGCCGATTTCTTTCGTTTTGATTGGAAAGCCCAGCGATGGAACTTAACCGTTGTACTCGGTGCCATAATCGGAGGGTTCATCTCGGTTCAATTCTTATCGGACGGTTCTGAAATAGTATTGAACCCAGAAACAATATCCGATTTGAATCAACTGGGGTTTGAAAACGTCGGTGCCACATTGTTACCCTCGGAAATCTATGCATGGGATAATGTTTTAAGTTTAAAAGGAATGGCCATTTTAATCGTTGCCGGATTCTTGGTAGGTTTTGGTACACGCTACGCTGGAGGATGCACCTCAGGTCATGCCATAACCGGATTGAGTAATCTGCAATTGCCCTCATTAATTGCCGTAGTCGGGTTTTTTCTAGGTGGACTGGTGATGACGCATTTTTTGTTGCCCTTGATTTTTTAGGAAAGAAGAAAAAAGAGAAGAGAGAAGAGAAAAAAGAAAAGAGACGATTAGAAACAATAAAGCTTAAACAATGAAACTTCTGAAATTCCTATTGGTCGGTATATTTTTTGGAATAGTGCTGGTAAAGTCCGAAGCGGTGTCTTGGTACCGCATTTATGAGATGTTCAAATTTCAGTCGTTTCACATGTACGGCATCATCGGATCAGCCGTAATTTTGGGGGCGATTTCAATTTGGGTTCTTAAGAAAGCTAAGTTGAAAAGTACCGAAGGAAAAGAAATCTACCTACCCCCAAAAGACAAAAGTTTCGTTCGATACATTTTGGGAGGTTCTATCTTCGGATTAGGGTGGGCCCTAGCCGGTGCATGTCCGGGACCAATGTATATTCTTTTGGGTACCGGGGTATTCAGTATGCTTATCGTAATCGGCGCCGCAATACTCGGTACATTTGCCTACGGTTTCGTAAGGAGTAGGTTACCTCATTAATCAAAATACGTAGAAAAGCTATTAAAACTTTCCAAAGGTAGTCGGTTTTATAAAATGACCCCCGAAGCCAGCCCACCTGAATAGGTGGACAAAGCAACGGGGGAATTTAACTAAATGAGCATTTAGTATGATGTTCCGTTTTTGTGCTTTCCTTTGAAATATCTCCCAAGCTCATAGAAACTGAGCACCGTTAACAAAATACCAACGGTTATAGGCAAAAGCCAAGCCTGACCAACAATAGTGCAAAGAGTTACCCACAGTCCTAAAGACAATAAAATCATAATCCATATAAATATTGTTACAGGAATTACTATTGTAGATTTTGATTTATCTTTCTTCATTACATTTGCTGATAGTAATCATCTTCTTTGCCACACTGACACACCATATATCAATAAAAACTTAGATTATTATTACATACAAAGCTACGGCACGCTCTCAACCGCGTGTACTCAATAAGGATAAATCATTGCCAAATTTGGGGAAAAACACTATTTTTGCCTATATATTTGTACTTTAAAGGAGTTTTTGAAATACTTTCCCTCAAAAAAATAGCTATTTACTTTATAACGAACAAAATAGTCTTGACGAAATGTTTCTGTTAAATGAAAGCGACGTAATCGAGGTTGTTGAAAGTTTTTCGAAATACGTCGGGGCACCTATCGAACGAGAATTTGCGAGGGCTGCGCTCACGTTCGATAACAATAAGGGCAAGGGCGAAATAAAAGCATATAATATCTTTCCGGGGCTTGCCGCAATAACTTATGACATTATCCTGAGAAAAGACCTTGAGCTTACGGTTGGCGAGACACCCCTAAATCCTGTGTATTTTGTTTTCTGTTTAGAAGGCCATATGGAGCATCGATTTTCGGGCAGGGATTACACCCAGAAAATTCATTTTCAGCAAAACGTAATCTTGTCCAGTTCCAATAAGAGAACAGACTTCTTCATCATTCCTGGAAACAAACGACTTAAAATAAGTTTTATCTACTTGTTCAGGGATGGAATAACAAAAGGTTCAGAGACCCAAGCGGAATATTTAAGAAGTAGTCTCTCTGATATTTTCGAAGACATCCGTGATGATGAACCCTACAAATATTTTGGCCATATACTTCCAAAAACTGCGGATTATGTACGAATGTTAATTTCGAACAACCAAGGCGGAGTCGCCGGTAGACTACTCACCGAAGCTTCAATTTTGAACATATTGGCGTCGCAATTAATTGATCATGAGGAAGAAATGTTAATACCTGTGCTGAATACGGAACTCAATAAGAGAGAATTGGAAAAGGTAATATCATTGACGCAGTACATTGCAAAAAATATCTCCCAAAACCTAAAAATAGAAGAGCTTAAATCAATTTCAGGCTTAAGTCCAAAAAAATTACAAAAAGGCTTTAAACATCTCTATGGCAAATCGGTTCATAACTATATTAGAAGTGCACGATTGGAGTATGCTAGGGAATCTATTGAAACCACTGATATGACCATTTCTGAAATTGTATATACCATTGGAATTTCAAATCGGAGCAATTTTTCCAAAAATTTTAAACAACGCTATGGTATGCTACCTAAAGATTATCGAAATATGATCAAGCCACGTATAAATTAGGATTCTAAACAATCTCGGCACTCAACCCTGCCTGTAAAAGTCTGCCGCAGCGCGGTTCCAAGTCTTTGTATTCACCCGTCTTTACCGTGCATTTACCCTTGTAGTGAACTATTAAAGAACACTGTTCCGCTTGTTCGGAGGTATGTTCGCAAACATCGATTAGGGTTTCGATAACGTGGTCGAAAGTATTTACGTCATCATTAAAAAGAACGATTTCATTCTGGTCGACAACTTTATCCTCTAGAAGTAATTCTTCCGATACTTTTTCTTTGGTACTCATAGCTCATCATTTTATACCATATCCTATTTTCTAAAATACATATTTTACGGAAACCCATTGATTCTTTTCCAAGTTTTTTTCAAACTTTAATCCACATTCCTGACACCTCTCGGTTACAATTGGGGTATCTTGTTTATAAAACCCACTTAAAAAGAGCGTTCCCTTTTTCTTAAGATTTTCTGCGTAAATTGGTATATCTTCCAATAAGATATTCCGGTTAATATTTGCTAGAATGATATCATACTTTTTGTCTCCCAAAAGGGTAGAATCTCCCTCATAAACATTGATGTATCCGCAATTATTTCTAAACGTATTTTCCTTTGCGTTTATGTAACACCAATTATCGATATCTATGGCGTCAACATTCGTAGCACCTTTCATTGCTGCTAGAATAGCCAACACACCGGTACCGCTTCCCATATCCAAGACAGATTTACCTTTTACATCCGTATCTAAAAGGAATTGGAGCATCATGTGGGTCGTTTCATGGTGTCCTGTACCAAAGCTCATTTTAGGTTCGATTACGATATCGAATTCCACATCAGATTTTTCGTGGAAAGGTGCCCGCACTGCACATCGATCGTCAATTTGAATCGGACTGAAATTCTCTTCCCAAGTTGCATTCCAATTTTCCTGTTCGATTTCCTTACGTGTGTACTCAATAGTAAAAAAGGAATTTTTCAAAACTGAAACCGAGTCCAGTATTTTGTCGTTCCAATCGACTTTCTTGATATATGCGAGAACACCTTCTTCGTTTTCGACAAAACTTTCGAATCCCACTTCACCTAGTTCAGCAATCAGAATATCGGATGCGGGCTGCAGAGGAATTATTTTGAAGCTGTATTCAATGTATGTAATTTCCTGTTTCAAGTTTGGGGCTTCGGGTTTCGGGTTTCGGGTTTCGGGTTTCGGGTTTCGGGTTTCGGGTTTCGGGTTTCGGGTTTCGGGTTTCGGGT
>ENA-ORXM01000301-ORXM01000301.1-marine-metagenome-genome-assembly--contig:-NODE-301-length-95933-cov-5.105836_pt1 | contig 95933 bp, 80 predicted proteins | sample MGYA00237867_ERZ511480 | MGnify/ENA primary metagenome ERZ511480 (study PRJEB26309, sample SAMN06266103) | marine metagenome | isolation source: Algal blade | place: United Kingdom:Sidmouth, United...
GGAAAAAGGGGTTTCCCGTATCGGAAAACCGCTCGATGATATTAATACAGCTATAGAAAACGCCGGTACGCTAGAAGTTTACAAGTTGGAAAAAAACGTAAGTATTTTGGCTACCGTTGCCGGTGCAGCGCCTATGATCGGATTCTTGGGAACTGTTATTGGTATGATTTTGGCATTCCATGAAATGGCGACGAGTGGCGGACAGGCTGAGATGGGATCTTTGGCATCAGGTATTTACACCGCGATGACAACGACTGTAGCGGGTCTGATAGTCGGTATTATTGCCTATATCGGCTATAATCATTTGGTCAATAGAACCGATAAAGTGGTACATAAAATGGAGGCCAATGCGGTCGAATTCCTTGACCTCTTGAACGAACCTCTGTGAAAAGAAAATGGAGAAAAGACTATAGAACAAAGACTTTCGTGAAAACTGAGAATTAGGCCCGAAAAAAAGCTATTTAAGGGTTTTGTATTTTTTGGATCTTTTTTCTCTTCTCTCTGTTCTGTTTTCTAAGAAATAAGGCTTAAAAAGTATTAAAGGTTCGATACTATCCGAACTTTACCAATTGTAAGAAAGTAGATAAAGTGAAACTAAAAGGAAGAAATAAGGTAAGTCCTGATTTTAGTATGTCTTCAATGACGGATATCGTGTTCCTGTTGTTGATTTTCTTCATGCTTACGGCCAATTCCCCGAATGCATTGGATTTATTGTTACCCAAAGCAAAGGGCAAATCTACCAATACGCAAAATGTATCTGTGAGTATCGATAAGAACTTGCAGTATTTTGTGAACAACGAGAGAATTAACGGAGAATACATAGAAATTGAACTAAAAAAAGCACTTGAAGGACAAGATAAGCCAACGATTATTTTAAGGGCGGAAGAGAGCGTTGCCATCAAAGAGGCAGTAAACGTTATGGATATCGCTAATCGAAATAATTATAAGGTTATCTTGGCCGTGCGACCGAATTGATGTCATTCCTAGACACAAGACACAAGAAAAAATCGTTTACACTCACCACTTTTCTACTGAGTGTACTTCTGCTCGTTTTATTTTATATAGGCCTTACGTACATGGATCCGCCCGAAGAAAACGGAATCTCCGTGAATTTCGGTACGATGGATTTTGGAAGCGGAAATGTGCAGCCCAAGGAAAAAATACGTTCAGAACCGCGGGATACACCTCCTGTAGTGCCCACCAAGCAAGAAGAAGTGGTCGAAGAAGTAGTAGAGGAGGTCAAGGAAGAGGAAGTCGCGGAGGAAGCTGTTGCCGATGAGGCCCCGGCCGAAAAGGTATTGACAAAAGAAGATGAGGAGTCTATTAAAATCAAGAAAGCGGAGGAGGTCAAACGGAAGGCCGCTGAGGCGGAGAGAATAGCCAAGAAAAAAGCGGAAGACGCGGAAAAAAGAAAAAAGGCGGAAGCCGAGCGAATAGCCCAACAGAAAAAGGCCGCAGAAGAGAAAGCCCGGAAGGAGCAAGAGGCCAAAAAGAAAAAACTGGACGAGCTTATCGGAGGTATCAGCAAGTCTGATGGAAATGCTTCCGGTAGCGAAGGTGATGATAACCGTGCAGGTGATAAAGGTTCACCAGATGGTGATCCGTATGCTACTAGCTATTACGGGAGTCCCGGTTCTGGTAGTGGAACGGGCGGTTACGGTCTTAACGGTCGTGCGCTGGCCAATAAGGGCAAGGTCAAACAAGAGTGCAACGAAGAGGGCAGGGTAGTGGTCAAAATCGTGGTAGATAGAAACGGTAACGTAGTCAGTGCGACTCCGGGTGTAAAAGGCACTACGAACAATAGCCCCTGTTTGCTGGATCCGGCCAAAAAGACCGCTTTTAAGCATAAATGGAACCAAGATTCCAAGGCACCGAGCCAGCAGGTCGGTTTCGTAGTTGTCAACTTCAAATTGGGAGAGTGACCTATCAGCAGACCTTGGATTGGATGTTCGCGCAACTTCCAATGTACCAACAAAAAGGGACGCAAGCTTATCATGCCAAACTCAACGGTATCCAAAAGTTTGCGACCTATCTAGACCATCCTGAAAAGAAATTCAAGAGCATACATGTCGGCGGTACGAACGGAAAAGGCTCGTGCAGCCATATGTTAGCTTCCATTCTTCAGGAAGCTGGCTATAGAACTGGACTTTACACTTCTCCGCATTTAAAAGATTTTCGAGAACGTATCCGGATAAATGGTAAGCCTGTCGAAGAAGAATTCGTTGTAGATTTTATCCAAACCAATAGAACCTTTCTTAACGAACAGCAACTGTCTTTCTTTGAAATGTCAGTGGGTATGGCCTTTGACTATTTTGCAAAGAAAAAAGTGGACATCGCCATCATCGAAGTAGGATTGGGCGGCCGTTTGGATTCTACGAATATCGTGACTCCCGAAGTGGCGTTGATTACAAATATTGGCATGGACCATACGGAGATGCTCGGTGATACTTTAGATAAGATAGCCCATGAAAAAGGGGGAATTATCAAAACGAAAGTTCCCGTAGTCATTAGTGAATTTCAGAAGGAAACTGCCGAGGTATTTAAAACCATATCGCAATCAAAAAATGCCAAACTGATTTTTGCGGATAGCGTTATCCGAGAGACTTACCCAACAGCCTTGTTGGGAAACTACCAGGCAAAAAATATAAAAGGGGTATTGGCAGTTTTGAACGAATTGAAAGGATTTCATATAACGGAGGAGCAGAAAATTTCAGGACTTCAAAAGGTTTCACAGCATACAGGTTTGATGGGCCGATGGCAGGTTTTGGGGTATAACCCAAAAGTTGTTTGCGATACGGCTCATAATGTTGAGGGCCTTTCCTTGGTGCTTGATCAGATTCAGGAACAGACTTTTAAAAAGCTTCATATTGTTCTCGGCTTTGTAAACGGTAAAAACTTGAATGATATACTTCCGCTGTTTCCAAAGAAAGCCCAGTATTATTTTTGTAGGCCCAATATCGAAAGGGGGATGAATGTGCATTTCTTGGCGGAAAAAGCCCATGAGGTACAATTAAATGGCAAGAGCTTTGGGTCGGTTTCAAAAGCTTATAACGAAGCTTTAAAAAAAGCTAAAAAGGCGGATTTAATTTTTGTTGGAGGCAGTACTTTTACCGTGGCTGAGGTACTATGAATTTTTACAGTTTTTCTTTTGGACTAATCAAAAGAGTTCTATATTTGCACACCTTTTCGGGCAATTAGCTCAGTTGGTTCAGAGCACTTGGTTTACACCCAAGGGGTCGGGGGTTCGAATCCCTCATTGCCCACTAGATTAAAAGCTATTCGTCTCGAATAGCTTTTTTCCTTTAGGAGATACCTATCCCTCAATCTCCCGCAGCTTTATAGATTGCATCCAACAAACTGGCATTATCTTTAGTATCGTTACCCAATTCCCAGAACATAATACCTCCCAGCCCCTTGTCTATGGTATATTTGGTTTTTAACGCCACAGAGATTGTATCGTCATAAGAGACCATTAAGCTGTCTTTGGCATTGTACATGTAGGGTGCTTTGGCTTGGTCGTCCCAATACCGTTGAAAATTAGCATCCGGTTCGTAGGTTTCCCGAATCTGATGATAAGCCATCCACCCAATGTGAATACCGCCGCTACGTTGGGATAAACCGTTGTTCTCGGGAGGCACACCTTTCCAGACCCTTCCGTAGAAAGCACTGCCGATTACAATCTGTTTTGGGTCAACTTCCTCCTTTATGAGGAAGTCTGTAATTTTTTCAGCAGAGCGGGGGTCGGGATCTAAATTCCTGCCGGACTGATAAAGTGTATCCAGACGTTCTTGAAAAGGAGTCCCTTTTATGGCTTCGTTACTAACATGACCTAATGGTGTGTGGTGACCGGTATATTGGGATACTCCCGAAACTTGGTCGTAGGTCATTACATTGGTGTAATCGGCATACTTCATGACTTCGTTCACTTCGATATGGTCGTAATAGCGTTTCCAGCCCGCTGAGGCAAATGATAAGATTTTTGGGGTATCAAAGCTGTCCAGCATTTCACGTAACCCTTTCATCAGCGCCGTGAAATTCTTGGTGTCTTCTTCGCGTGCCATAGTTCCGGCACCGGATATTCCAGGATATTCCCAATCCATATCCATACCGTCGAGTCTATACTTTTTGATGAAGTTGGATGCGCTTTCGATGAATTTTGCTCGGCTTTCAGCGGTCAGGGCCATATCTGAAAATCCATCGGCGCCCCAACCCCCACAGGCAATCATTACCTTTAAATCAGGATTTCGCTTCTTTTGCTCCACAAGTGCCGTTAACTTCGGCCCTGCCGTTTCTGGTTCCCTAAATTTCATTTCCCCATCGATGACGTTGGTAAAAGAGTAAATAATATGGGTAAGTTTTTCAACGGGAATCTTCTCAGGTCTATAATCACGCTCCGGCACATAATAGGCCATAATCACAGGTTGCTCCATGGACTGGGATTTTTGTTGCGTTCCTTCCAGCTGTTTCTTTGATTCGCCACAGCTCAGAAAAAGGATTAACGATAGGATATGAATTATTGCGAATTTTGATACTAATTTCATTCTATTTGATTTATTGTTTTAGGGGCTAGTTTGAAGTATCTCGTTAGAATTGTTGTGGCGAACATTAAGGATTATTTGCCTAGCGTAACCGCTGACCATTCTTTAAAAGACTTTTTTGTAAATCCGTATAGGGTACTTCTTGTACCGCCGTATTTTTTTCGATGGCTAGTACTGCGGCCGCGGCCGCCGATTGCCCTAAAACCATAAAGACAGGCTCCATGCGGATGGACCCAAAAGCGATATGGGAGGCACTGAGACAAACAGGCACGATTAGATTCTTACATTCCTCTTTTTTAGGGACTAAAGACCCGTAACTTATGGGGTACGGGTCGAAACCATGGGCCTCAACATTACCTTCGTTTTGTACAAAGCCGTTGGCGTCTACATAACGTTGAACATGATGGCTATCCATGGTATAGGCGGCCATACCGATGGGGTCTTCGGCGGTTATGAGCCCTTCGCAATTGTGCTGGGTCATGACATAATCGCCTACCATACGCCGGGCTTCCCTGATATAGAGTTGTTGCTGCCAGCCATCGGGCCGTTCAAATTCATCTTTTGTTGTACCCCAACGCGAAGCTTCTTGTCGTACTTCTTCAGGAATTCTAGGATGGTTGGCCAACGTCCACATCAGACCCATTTGATACTTTCGATGTGCCTCGATTATTTCTTGACGCTCTTCATATGTTGCTTCAGGATAGTCATAGTTCCGTCCTATAAAATCCGTAGAGAAACCGAATTTGTTGTTGGTATCCGTCTTTCGGTTGGGCATCGGGGAATTTATCCATGGAAGTAAGGAATTCCCATAGGTATACATATTCCGTATAGGTCCGGTACGGGCCTCATAATTTCTGAAGAGTAATTCATAATCACGTTCGGAATAGTTGTCAGGCTTTTTGAACGGAATACGGTTTTCAGGATGGTCGGTCAGGCACATACGAAAACAATACGCCTGAATTTTTTTATCACCCTGCCCGTCGAGCCCCGGTTTTTCGACAATATTTGGCAAAAGACCACTATTTGGGTTTCCACGGGAAATATAAGGGTCAACACCCGGTAAAAAGTTATGGTTATACGCGTTTTTTGAAACAGTACCGGTAAGGGTAGTATGTATCATATTCGCCTGGACTCCGTTCAACGTTTCGCCGTACTTTTCATTACTTTCCCTACCAACGGTATACGAAACTCCAGATGCAGCCATGAGGTCGCCTTCGTAAGTTGCATCTATAAAGACGTTTCCGGAAAAGGTTTGCCCACTTTCCATTTCAATAGTACGGATATACCCGGCCTCTTTTTTGACTCCATTTTTTCTATTAAGGCGTTGCCCGTAAGCAAGTGTTACTTCTTCTTTGGCCATCATTTTTTGGTATACGGCAAGTGCCGCGGATGGCTCAAAGGTCCACATAGCATTTTCGCCTTCTTCTGTACGGGTCTGCCCTCCATCCAGATATTCAGATGGCTTTTGCCATTTCCAACTGCCTGCATCTTCGTAATAAAGCTTTATGTTTTCATAAAATTCCCTTGAGATACCTCCAATGGCCTGCTTATTGCCAATATCAGTCTGGCCAAGGCCTCCGGTCGTTAGGCCGCCGATCCGATTCGTAGGTTCTATGAGTACAACGGATTTGCCCATTCTACTGGCCTGAAGGGCAGCGGCTACTCCTGCAGAAGTAGCCCCATAAATAACTATGTCATACTTTTTTGATTGTGCCTTTATTTGAGGAAAAAAGAAAAACAGTAGTAAGGGAACCAACAGGATTTTTAGGAATTGCTTCATTTAGCGATACACGTTACGGGCTTTAATTTAAAGTGAAAGAAGAAATCTAATTATTATTTTTCTCGCTCAAATTAATTTTATGGGGAAATCCGGATTATTAAAGAATTTCTTTCCAATAAAACTATCCCCAAGGGATTAGTTGATTCGCCTAGAACATTGAAATCATTGGTATTCTGCTGTAAATCAGCATTACCCCTCGCCGACAATGACTTTTAATGCTTCATTATTCTCTTCCATGGCTTTTGCTGTTTGGGCATCGACTTTGGTTTCCCAAAGATAGACCCTCTTCAGACCGCCGATTTTTTGAATATCCGGTAGGCATGCGTCGGTAACATTGGTTCCGTAAAGATTTAAGGCCTCTAGATGTTCAAGACTGGAGAGTTGGGCAACCCCCTTATCCGAGATATTGGTTTTTTCGAGTTGAAGTCGGGTCAGGTTCGGTAATTTTCCAACAGTGGCCAACCACTCATCTTCCACATTGGTCTGTGCCAATGATAGCCAAGTAACATGGTTCTTTACTTTTTCCAATTCTGAAAGTTGTTCTTTTGTGAGGTCGTTACCAGAGTATTTGACATCCAAAAGCGGATTTTCGGCACCTAGCGTTTTGACTATAAAACCGCTTTTTTGAAGATTTACAATCTGGGCGCTATCCAAAGGTTCTAATCGCACGGTTTCGTACCAAGGTTTGGGTTCCGTATCGAGTCCATAGCGTCTTAGCAATACTGGTTTGATGTTATCGGTGACTTCCATCGAAGCAACCGCACCATCAAAGGACGCACCCTGTTCAATCCACCACTCGATGGTCTTGATTTCGTCATAGGCGAGCACGTCGTTGGTGGGAGGCATGAATTTGACATTCTTTTGCGGAAGCGTTATACGTCTGAAAAGCTCACTTTCCTCAACATTTCCTGCGGCAAGTACATCTTCGCTATCGCCACCTAGCTGCAACGAATCGGGATGGCTCATATTCAAGCCTCCACGTTTAATTTCATTGTTATGACAGGCAACACACTTTGATTCGAAGATTGGCTGTACCAAATCGGCATATACCTGTACCGAATCGGGATTTGCAAATTGGGGAACAGAATCCTTGTTTTTGTTACTGCCCAATATATTCTGAATGGGTTCGGGTGCATACTCGGTTAGATAGGTTTCCCCGTGGGTGAGGTTTCCCCCTTTATGGCCTTCCACAAACAACATGCCCAATAATAAAATATTGATACCATTCTGTAACAATGCCGAATGCTTTTCTGGGGCTCTTTTCAACCACCAACCTACAAAAGCGACGACTACTAAAGCGATACCCAACCAGCGATGTGAGAATAATAAATCTTCTTCGTATAGACCGGTCTCGCCAAGCCACCAACCTGAAAAAGAAGCTCCCGCGGCACTAATAGCCCCAAGCAGCCATGCAATCGGTATCAATCTGCTTTTAGTTTCCGTCTTGCGAAAACGCTCATACCACTCCAGCAAAACTGCCAACATTAAAAAACCAATAGGCAGATGTACGAAAAGAGGGTGGAAACGCCCTAAAAAAGTCGAAAATTCCAATGCTATCATAAATATTGTTTTGTTCGATTAGTTTAAATGAGCGGGTGTGGAAAAATACAAATTAGTTCTTTATGCCAGAATTTCTTTTACGAGTTCACCATGAACGTCGGTGAGCCGATATCGCCTACCTTGAAATTTAAATGTTAAGCGTTCGTGATCGACGCCCAAAAGGTGCATTAAAGTGGCCTGAAAGTCGTGTACATGTACAGGCCGTTGTGCTACGTTATAGCCGAAATCGTCGGTTGCGCCAAGTGTAAACCCTTTTTTTATTCCCGCACCGGCCATGAATATAGTGAAACACTTTGGGTGATGGTCTCGACCAAAATTATCGGGAGTCAATTTTCCCTGTGAATAGTTGGTTCGGCCGAACTCGCCGCCCCAGATAACCAAGGTGTCCTCTAGCATGCCACGCTGTTTTAGGTCTGTAATAAGGGCCGCCGTAGCCTGATCTGTATCCTTGCATTGTACTTTAATGGCATTCGGCAGATTACCGTGCTGATCCCAACCCTGATGGTATAATTGAATGAATTTTACGTCACGTTCGGCCAGTCTTCGGGCTAAAATACAGTTGGCGGCAAAGGTGCCAGGTTTTTTACTGTCCTCTCCGTACATATCATAAATATAGTCGGGTTCATCTTTGGTATCCATTATTTCAGGTACGGAAGTCTGCATTCGAAAGGCCATTTCGTACTGGGCCATACGGGCCAAAATTTCGGGATCGCCGATATCGTCATGGTTTATCTTTTCTAGTTTTTGTAACTGGTCAAGCTGTTCCCTTCTGCTTTTTTCCGTAATTCCGGGAGGATTGTTCAAATAGAGCACCGGGTCTTTACTGGCACGAAACTGAACGCCTTGATGTTGTGAAGGTAAAAAGCCATTGCCCCAAAGCCTTGAATATAAGGGTTGACCGTATTTATCCTTAGTTACAAGCACTACGAACTCCGGAAGGTTTTTGTTATCCGTTCCCAAGCCATAACTCACCCATGACCCAATGGAAGGGCGTCCAGGAAGCTGGGAGCCGGTCTGGATAAAGGTAATCGCCGGGTCATGGTTAATGGCCTCGGTATACATCGATTTTATGAAACAGAGCTCATCGACGATTTTTGAGGTATGGGGCATTAAATCGCTCATCCATGCACCGCTATCGCCATGTTGTTTGAAATCAAAAATAGTTCCTGCGATAGGTAATGTTGCCTGGCCAGAGGACATACCAGTGAGCCTTTGTTCGCCCTGTACGCTCTTGGGAAGGTCTTGCCCCTGCATTTTATTCAGTAAAGGCTTGTAGTCGAAAAGGTCTAGTTGCGAGGGCGCGCCGCTTTGAAAAAGATAGATAACCCGTTTTACCTTGGGCGTAAAATGGGGTTGCCCTAAGGCACCGCCTCCATTACCCGGATTTGTAATCAACTTTTTATCACTTCCGAAAAGCTGCATCGGATCTAGCATCGACGCCATTGATAGTGCTCCCATACCCAATGAGGTCTTGGTCAAAAAATCACGTCTGCTATAATTTTTATTTTCGTTATGTGTACACATGGTGATTAAATTCAAGTTTCAAGCACAAGTTCAAAAACTAAATACAAACACAAATTCAAGTGTTAAGTACAAATCCCAAAAGGTTCGTATGTGCAAGAATTTAATGGTTTATAAATTTATTTTTGATTTCTGCCTACTTCATACTGATTTTTTTCTTTTAAGTAAATAACCCATTTTCGAGGCGATTAACGTTTCATATACGCTTCGTCGTGGTTCAACATGGTATTGGCCACCATCGTCAGGGCAGCCGTTTTTTTCTTGTCTAAATGATTATCCAACTGCTTCCTTCCAACGGATAAGAGGGCAAGTGCTTCATCAGGATTACTTTCAAACCGACTGGCCTGCTCATTAAAGAATTCTTTGAAAATAGCAGTCTCTTCAGCTTTGGGAAATCTGCTCACCGCTAACCGAAAGCCATAGACGATTTGATCTTCAACAGAATTTCCACCTTCTTTTTGCATGCGTTGGGCGAGAATTTTTGAGGCTTCGACGAATTGGGTGTCGTTCATCAGTACCAAAGCCTGCAAAGGCGTGTTCGTATTTTCGCGCTTAACGGTACAAACTTCTCTTGAGGGTGCATCAAAAGCGGTCATAGCCGGATGGGGCGAAGTACGGCGTACAAATGTATAAAGACCTCTTCGGTAAAGACTATCCCCTTTTGATTCTTCATAATTTAGCAGGAGGTGTGAAAAACTGTTCTTTTCGATCCAAAGGCCTTCGGGTTGGTAAGGCTTGACACTCTTGCCACCCACCTTTTGAACCAAAAGCCCACTGGCGGCGAGGGCATTGTCACGAATCATTTCCGCGGGTAGCCGGTAACTGTTACTCCTAGCCAAATGGATGTTCGTTGGATCTTTTTCGCGCATTTTTCTGCTGGGCTCGGAGGTCTGTCGATAGGTATGCGACATGACCATTTTCTTCAGCAAGTCTTTAACATTCCAACCGCTTTCAATGAATTCAACGGCCAACCAATCGATTAATTGGGGGTGCGTCGGCAACGCCCCCTGCACGCCGAAGTCTTGAGGAGTGGTTACCAATCCTTTTCCAAAAAGCATTTGCCAGTAGCGGTTTACGGTCACTCGTGCGGTCAGAGGATTATCTTTGGAAAAAAGCCATTTTGCCAATCCCAATCGGTTTCTTTCGTATTCCGAGGGGAATTCGGGAAGAACTTCCGGTGTATTTGCTTCAACTTCATAAATGGGCTGTTCGTAATCGCCGCGACTATAGGCATAGGCAGTTCTTTTTTCCGGCATTTCTTCCATGACCATGATTTCCGTTAAGGGCATCATTTGTTCTATCCATTCAGTTCGCAGTTCCTTCAGACGGTTTTTAGTACTTTTTATTTTAGGATCTTGCTCAATCCAATATTCGGCCATTAAAGCTTTCTCCGGTTTTTGAAGAACTTTTTCGGTATCCGAGAAATTGGCGATTTCAAAAGGTGTCAATTTTCTTCCATAAATATGAATATCGTCAATGGCCCCCTTAAAAATGCCATATTCGCCCGTAAAAGCGCGATAGCTTTTGGCTACTTTAACGGATCGCTGCTCTACGGCGTGAACTGCCGATTGCAAGGTTTTTATCGATTTGCTCAAACGGTCATACGCTATTTCGCGCTCCGCGTTTTTTCCATCGATGTAAAGGTTAAGTCCCTTTGCTTTTCCCGAACCATCGTAGGAGAAGGCCACATGGCGCCATTCATTCGTTTTTATGGAATCTTTGGATCTTACATGAATGTAGTTGTGCGGAAGAGAGTGTATCAATCTTGCGTTCAAACGGTTTAGGCTATCAAGATAGAAGTCCCATCCGCTCCAGAAATTGTTCTTATGGCCTGAAGTACCCAGTAATTGTTGTGTCTTGCCTTCTTCACGTTTACTGGTCTTCATCCAAAGGGCTCCTGAAAACTCATCGGTCCACTCAAAATTCGGAATATTTTTGAGGTTTAACTCGTCATACTCCCCGGTAAAAACAAAAGCTTTTCCTTTCTTGCCCTTTACAATTTCAGGTGGTTTGGCGACAGTTGCATTCGCGTTGTTATCAGCACTGAATTGATTTCCTTGTTTTTTGATCTTATCCAAGGGATAGTAACCCAAAAGGTCTTTTTTCTTGAAGTTTGAGGGCAGTTGTTCGATATAGGTATCAAGCGCGAGCAACTCTTTTTTGGTCATCTGCAGCTCGCGCTCCTTTTCTTCGATGGATTTTTCGAGCTTTTTCAGTTTTTCTTTCTCTTCGGCATTAGGTAGGCTAAGCATAGGGCCGTAATTACCATCATCACCTGTCATTCCCAATTCTTTGACATTGTTAAAGAATGCCGCCATTTGAAAATAATCTTTTTGGGATATCGGGTCGAATTTATGGTCATGGCAACGGGCACATGCTACGGTAAGCCCCATCAGGGCGGTACCGACCGTTTCTGAACGGTCCCAAACATAATTTAGGCGGAACTCTTCTTCTATGGCTCCACCTTCTGCGGTCATTGGGTGGTTTCTGTTGAATGCGGTCGCTAATTTTTGTTCTCGAGTAGCATTTGGAAGTAAGTCGCCCGCCAATTGCCAAGTTACGAACTGGTCGTAGGGCATATTTTTCGCAAAGGCATCGATGACCCAGTCGCGCCAAGGCCACATTGATCGCCAACCATCGGCATGAAGCCCGTGCGAGTCGGCATATCTTGAGAGGTCCATCCAGTCCAAGGCCAAACGCTCTGCGTTGGCATTGGTAGCGAGCAGGCGATCGACCGCTTTTTCGTAGGCCTCTGCACTATCGTCGTTGATAAAGGAGTCAAGTTCTTCTATTGATGGTGGTAAACCAGTCAGATCTAATGTAACTCGTCGAAGCAGCCTTTCTTTGTTGGCTTCCGGTGAGGGCTCGAAACCTTGTAACTCAAGATTCTGCTGCACAAATCGGTCGATTTCATTATGGGTCTTCCAATCCGGTTTTACGGTTTCAGGTATTTTAGGTTTTACTGGTTTGGCAAAGGCCCAATGGTCTTTCCATTCTGCACCCTGTTCGATCCATTTAATAATTGTTGCTTTTTCAGATGCGGTCAAGGAAAGGTTCGACTCGGGTGGAGGCATCAAAATCTCGGGGTCTTCACTTAAGATTCGAAGAACGCTCTCACTTTTTTTCGGGTTACCCGAAACGAATGCATGATTGCCACTACTCAATTCGGCAAAAGCCTCTTCTTCCAAATCTAGGCGCAGATTCGCTTTACGTGTATTGGCATCGGGGCCATGGCAGTTAAAGCAACGATCTGACAGAATTGGCCTTACATGAAAATTGAAATCTACGGTCACGGGCAGTTTCTCATAGGCTACCGCCACCTCGTCAGGAACACCTAAGGAGCAGGAGGCAAACATAGCACTTATTAATAAAAGCGCAATTCTGATAAAATGTATTCTCTTTTCCATATACGAACCTAAAAATACGTTTTTTTAATTGAAGTATTTACGAGCTTATTTTGAAATCGATTACCGTTTCATATAGGTTTCGTCGTGATTCAAAATGGTATTTGCCACCATGGTTAAAGCGGCGGTTCTTTTGATATCCAACGATTCATCTACATTTTTCTTTCCTACGGACAAAAGATTTTGTGCTTCTTTAGGATTTTCTTCAAAACGGTTTAATTGCTTCTCAAAAAATCTCCTGAGTATTGTTTTCTCTTCCTCTTTTGGAAATCTTGAAATAGCTAGACGAAATGCATGTGTCAGCTGCGCATCTAAAGAACTGCCGGCCTCTTTTTGAATGCGTTCGGCCAAGATTTTTGAGGCTTCAACAAATTGTACGTCGTTCATCAGTACCAAGGCCTGTAGTGGGGTATTTGTATTTTCACGTTTGACGGTACAGAATTCGCGCGATGGTGCATCAAAGGCCACCATGGCCGGATGGGGAGAGGTGCGTCGAACAAAAGTGTAGATGCCCCTACGGTAAAGACTATCCCCTTCCGATTCTTTGTATTTCAATAATTTATGGGAAAAGTTGCTCTTTTCTATCCACAGATTACCGGGCTGATAAGGGAGTACACTTTTGCCACCGACGGTTCGCACCAGCAGACCACTGGCCGCAAGTGCATTATCACGAATCAGTTCTGCAGGCAAACGGTAGCTGCTGCCCCTTGCCAAATAATCGTTCATCGGATCTTTCTTGCGGATTTCCTCTGTGGTTTCTGAAGATTGACGATAGGTATGTGAGAGTACCATCATTTTTATCAAGGCCTTTACATCCCAATCGGAATCTACAAAAGACACGGCCAACCAATCGAGCAACTCCGGATGCGTCGGCAATGCCCCCTGCACTCCAAAATCTTCAGGTGTGCTCACCAAACCTTTGCCAAAAAGCATTTGCCAATAGCGGTTTACGGCAACTCGGGCCGTAAGCGGGTGGTCTTCGGAAAAAAGCCATTTTGCGAGACCCAATCGATTCTTTGGATATGTTTCCGGAAGTGGTGGTAATGCCTTAGGAACTGTCGCTTCGACGGAATATATCGGTTGTTCATAATCGCCTCTGGCATAGGCAAATGTTGTCCTTTTTTTCGGCATATCTTCCATGACCATAATTTCGGGGATGGGATTCATGAGAGACAACCAGTCGTTCCGAAGTTGTTTTAGCTCTTCGTTCAACACCCTTGTTTTTTGGGATTGAGCAACCCAATACTCCGGGTCCTCAATATCAAATTGATTTCCGTTCGTATCATCCAGTTTGAAAAGATGCGCTACCTCTAGTGGAGTCAGAATTCTGGAATAGATTCTGATGTCATCTATCTTCCCCTGAAAAATGCCATTTTCGCCCGTGGAAAAACTGTAGTTACGGGCTACTTTCACCGAGCGGGTATATAAGGTATGTTCCTTGTCTTTTATGGTCTTGATGCTTTTGTACAACTTGTCATAGGGTATATCTACATGCTGTTCTTCACCATCAATGAAAATCTTAATGCCTTTGGCCTTACCCGAGCCATCGTAACTGAAAGCAACATGTTTCCATGCGTGTTTTTTGATCGAATCTTTTGTTCGTGCATGTATGTAGTTGTGAGATAAGGAGCTGACTAGCCTAACGTTCAGACGGTTGAGGCTGTCAAGATGAAAATCCCATCCTCGCCACATGCTATTTTTACCACCTACAGTGCCTATTAGGGTCTGTGTTTTTCCGGCCTGTCTTTTTTTGGTGTTCATCCATAGACTTGCCGAAAATTTGTCCGTCCATTCAAAATTCGGGGTATTATCGATATAGACCTCGTCATATTCCCCGGTAAATTCGAAGGCATTTCCTTTTTTTCCGGATACTATAATCGGTTCTTTTTTGATAGTTACCTTAGTATTGTTATCTATGAGATACCTTCCCTCTTTATTGGTATTCTTAGAAATTTTATCCATAGGATAGTGACCAATAAGATTTTTTTCATAAAAATCGCTTGGTAACTTTTTTATATAGGTGTCTAGGACACTTATTTCTTTTTTCGTTAACAGTAATTCTTTTTCTTTGGCATCAATAGTTTTTTTCAGCTTGTCAAGCTTTTTTTGGGTTTCGTTATCGGTAAGTGGTAGCATTGGGCCGGCATTTACATCATTACCCGAGACCCCGATTTCTTTGATGTTATCAAAGAACGCGGTCATCTGAAAATATTCCTTTTGGGAAATGGGATCGAATTTATGGTCGTGACATCGGGCGCAAGCGACTGTCAGGCCCATAAACGCTGTTCCGACCGTCTCAGCCCTGTCCCAAACATAATTCAAACGATTTTCTTCATCTATGGCTCCGCCTTCACTGGTAATAGGGTGGTTACGATTAAACGCGGTTGCTAATTTCTGTTCCTGATTGGCATTGGGCAGAAGGTCTCCAGCTAATTGCCAAGTAACAAATTGGTCATACGGCATATTCTGTCGAAAGGCATCAATGACCCAATCGCGCCAAGGCCACATCCTTCGCCAGCCGTCGGCATGTTTTCCATGGGAATCGGCGTAGCGCGAGAGGTCCATCCAGTCTAATGTGAGGCGTTCGGCAAAGGCATCGGTATCCATCAGCCGGTCAACTATTTTTTCATAAGCATTTGGGCTTTTATCCTTCAAGAATGCATCGATTTGATCGATAGTAGGAGGAAGGCCCGTCAAATCCATAGAAACGCGCCTTAGTAAACGTTCTTTTCCTGTTTCTAGAGACGGCTCAAAGCCCTTTTTCTGCAGCTGTTGCTGTACAAAAAAATCGATTTCATTATCAGCTTGCCATGCAGTATTTACAGGTTGTGGGATTTTTGGTTTTTCTGGCTTGGAAAAAGCCCAGTGATCTTTCCATGTTGCGCCTTGTTCGATCCATTTAATAATTGTGGCTTTTTCGGACGGTGTTAAAGAAAGGTTTGATTCGGGCGGTGGCATTAAGGTCTCAGGGTCTTCACTTAGTATTCTCAGTACGCTCTCACTTTTTTTGGGGCTTCCCGAGACGAAAGCATAATTTTGGTCACTGAGCTTTGCGAACGCTGCTTCTTCGACATCGAGGCGAAGGTCGGCTTTTCGTGAATTTGCATCGGGGCCATGGCACGCGAAGCAGCGATCCGATAAAATCGGCTTTACGTGGAAATTAAAATCAATGGTTTCTGGGAGGGCTTCGTAGGCAGTTTCAACCTCTTTGGGAATGTCCAGAGCGCATGAATACGCGAATAAAATTATCAACAAAACTAAAATACCATGAAGACGCATTTCCTTTCCAATAGACTTATAAATGTACGGTATTTTGGCTTATTTTCTACAAATTCGATAAAGATTAGCTGCCTTTGGTAACAAATTGCGAATCAGTTTTAAGAGTTATTTTCAAATCTGGATAGAGCTTTGGAAGATTAGTTTTTGAAATCGGAAATTAATTTTACCTTTGGCGCACAATTTATGGGTCATTAGCTCAGTTGGTTTAGAGCGCTGTCCGCCGGAGTTGGCGGAGCAGAGGTCATTGTTCCCCCGAAGCTAGGGGGCAGTATATCCCGCAAAATTGAAAGATTTGCTTGAGGGTCATTAGCTCAGTTGGTTTAGAGCGCTGCCTTGACAGGGCAGAGGTCACTGGTTCGAATCCAGTATGACCCACATTTTCGGGTATCCTGCAACTTTCCGTATTCGCTCGTTTCCTATATTTCCTTTTTTCACACTTGCAACTTCAAAGGTCTTAGCTGTACGATTTTTAATATAACCAGAACCGTCTCTTAATCTCTTTTTTCACGTTCAGAATTGAATCTGCCTTTGTACGGTGCTGGACTGATTTTCAATAGTGAGAGTGACTTTTGAAATTCTAGGGTGTCTAAAGAAGTGTACTATCATGCTTTCTAATAACATTTTACTCAACGTGTCAATAATGGTGAACCCCTTTCTTTTGCTTGTAATCACAAGTTTTGTGTTTTTTTTGATTGTGAACATAGTGATGAATACTACTTTTTTAGGCCTTGAAAAGAAAGAAAGTATAGATTTTGAAACAAAAACGAACATGAAAAAAACTTATGATGGCAAAGATAGATTGCAGTAAATACGATCTTCTTAAGATTTTTCGGCTAGAATATATGATTTGCTTCCGTTTGTCAATTTTTTAAAAGTGATTTTTTATGAAACATCAGGACTCATTTTATAAGATATAAATCAATTTAATTTAACAATGGATTACACTATGATCATTTTTGGAATAAGCGTTGCTGTATTTTTTATTGCATTATTTATAATGCTTTCAACAATTTTCAATATCAGGGAGAGAGTGGGCCTTATGATGAGGAAAATTTATTCCCAAAAAGAAGATTTAAATAAAGAGTAGCTGATAAAGTTCTGTTTTCCCTGACGAATCGATGCGTAAAAATAATGACTCTTAAAGCTATGAAATCTTCATGAATGTAAAATTGAATTCCTAGTAGCATCCATGGTAATTTTCGTAAAAAAAAATTAAATTTTTTTTGGTGAGAAACTGAATAAATAGACCTGATCAAAAAAGTAAATTGTGAATTATTAAATATAATGCTTTTGATTAATCATAATTTTTTTACTCTAAAACCTCGAGAACTAATTTATTAAGGTGGGGTCTTTAGTTTGTATTAGTTCCCCCGAGATTACTTTTTAGAGTCGTTAAAGCCCCTTTTGGGGCTTTTTTGTTTACTAATGACTCGGTTTACGTAACTCACTTTGGCTACTTTATTAGGTCGCCTAAATCGAATGAATATTGAATATTTATCCCTATAATATGTGACTTATTGAAATTTAGGTGTCTCAATTATATGAATAACCTACAAAGACCTTGAAAACGAAATACTTAACGGAAGATTTAACTGACGAGAAACTCGTGAGAGAGATTGTAAAGAATAATAACGTAATGTTGTTCGAACAACTATATGATCGCTACGAGAAGAGAGTATACAATAAATGCTGCGGATTTGCCAAATCGGCAGCGGAGGCCGAAGATTTGACACAAGATGTTTTCTTGATGTTGTTCGTTAAATTGGGGAGTTTTAAGGGCAAGTCAAAATTTTCAAGCTGGTTGTATTCGGTAACCTATAACTTTTGTGTGAATTACGTGAATAGAAACAGGGGTCGAAAAATTGAAGATAAATCGGACTCTATCTCCGATGATTCAGGAAAATTATCCGCTGTAATAGATGACGAGCGTATTCTAGATTTGCGCTATGACAAATTAAAAAGGGCGTTGGATTTAATATCTCCCGAGGATAAAACACTTTTGTTATTGAAATATCAAGATGAAGTATCTATAAGAGAATTATCAGAGTTAATGCAGATATCGGAAAGTGCTATAAAAATGCGACTAAAAAGGGCCAAGGCTAGAGTAGAGGTTAAGTATAATGAAATTTAGCTATGAAAGAAAAGCAAAAAAATCCTTTTAAGAAAATGGAACAGTCTATGTACGACGCTCCGCCTCATCTTAAGAAGAAAGTGATGAACGATGTGGCAATGGCCAAATTGGTCATGGAAATGGCTTCGTTGTTCACCTGTAATTATAAGTCTACCATTGAAGGTATGATGAAAACCAACAAAAACTAATTCTAACTTAAATTATTATAAAGCCATGGAAACAATAAATCAATGGAAAGACCTTAGTTTTAATACACTTTCTAAAATGATAACGGATATAGCGACAGCGTTTCCTAAATTCATTGGGGCCGTAATCGTGCTTATCTTGGGGTGGATAATCAATAAAATAATAGGGTTTATTCTGAAAAAAATATTGAGAATTGCGAAAGTATCTTCTTTATCCGATAAAATCAATGAGGCCAAACTTTTCGGGGAGAACGATTTTAAAATAGACGTTGAAAAGGTTTTATTGACTTTTGTAAAATGGATGCTAACCTTGGTATTCGTAATTGTGGCGGCTGATATAGCGGAATTGACCGTCATTTCCACGGAAATTGCTAATCTTTTGCGCTATATGCCCATATTGCTAAGTGCTTTGGTGATTTTTATGATTGGCCTTTTCGCCGCCAAGTTGATAAAAAAAATGTTAACTGGTCTTTTCGAATCTATGGGGTTTGGAGGGTCAAAGTTGGTTAGTGGCATAGTTTTCTACATACTAGTTATTTTCGTTACCATAACTGCACTGAATCAGGCGGGTATCGATACATCGATAATCACCAACAATTTCACGCTTATACTTGGTGCATTTCTTTTAGCATTTGCCCTAGGGTTGGGCCTTGGTTCTAGAGATATGGTAGGCCGCCTGCTTAAAACTTTTTACGTAAGAAAAAAGTATGCACACGGAGACGAGATTAAAGTGAATGGTGTTAGTGGTACTATAGAATCTATTGATCATATTTTTATAACACTGAAAACGCCAAATGGCAAATTGGTACTGCCGATAGATGAGATAAGTGAAAATAGGGTGGAACTGGAGTAATACTTTTAGAATTTAAGATAAATGGCACTTAAAGTAACTCTAGTATGCGCTCCAGCGCCATTCCCCTTGAACCTTTGATAAGAAGGGTACTTTCCTGAAGCCTGTTTTCCTTTAGATAAATAGCGAGTTCATCGAATGAACGAAACTTGTCTTGCGAAGTCTCGGTGGCATAAAAGTTTTCGCCGATTAGGAATACTTCTTCGAAATTCATGGCATTGGCCAAATCTGCAATATTCTGGTGTTCCAGAGCTGCGGTTTCGCCCAGTTCGAACATATCGCCTAAAAAAGCGATTTTGTGATTAGCTTTCATCTGCCGAAAATTTTCAAGGGCCGCTTTCATACTTGTGGGATTAGCATTGTAGGCATCCAATATGATTTGATGCCCATTTTTGGCGAGCAGCTGTGAGCGGTTGTTTTTTGGGGTATAATTTTCTATGGCAGTTTTAATATCCTCCAACGGAACGTTAAAATACTTGCCCATCAAAATGGCGGCTGCACAATTGGTGAAATTATAACTACCTATCAATTGGGACTGGATAACAAGTTCTTCAACTCCGATTTTCACAAAGGGTTCTGCTCCTAAAAACGAAATTCGATAGTAGTCATGTTTCTTTTTACTGAATCCAATTTTTTTTATGTAACTACCCAGCTTGTCCATCTGAATCGGGTCATCGGCGTTCATAAATACATACTTGCCCTTACTGGTCAAATGGTCATAAAGTTCGCTCTTCCCCTTTATAATGCCTTCGACCCCTCCGAAACCCTCAAGGTGGGCCTTGCCAAAATTGGTAATATAGCCGAAATCCGGTCGGGCCAGATTGCTCAGAAATTCAATTTCTTTTTGGTGGTTCGCACCCATCTCTATAATAGCAATTTCCGTATGCTCTTCAATGCTAAGCAAGCTCAGTGGAACTCCGATATGATTGTTTAGATTGCCTGGAGTGGCAATAGTGCTATATTTACTTGAAAGTATCACGTTTATAAGCTCTTTTGTGGTGGTCTTACCATTGCTGCCTGTAAGACCAATTACTTTTGCTTTTGAATGATTTCTGTGAAAGGTGGCCAATTTTTGAAGAGTATCCAGTACATCTTCCACCAAAAAAAAGCGCTTGGAAATTGCATATTTACTTTCGTCGACAACGGCATAAGCGGCACCCTTTTCTATTGCCTCGGAAGCATATTCATTTCCATCAAAGTTATCACCTTTCAGAGCGAAGAAAACACAATCTTTACTGATTTTACGGGTGTCGGTACAAACTTTGGGAAACTTTAGAAAATGCTGGTGCAGTTGGGCAATCCTCATGGAACAAAAGTATAAAAAAAAGTCCCGGACAATTGTCGGGACTTTCCAATTTTTGTGACTTTCTAAGTTTATCTTGCTTTCTTGCCTCTAGGCGTTTTGTTCTTTGTCTTAGACTTCGAACCTACCCTAGACATGGCACATCGGAATCCAATATAATCCGTAGCCATATACTGTGGCATATATCTTCGCTGTGCCGGATCCAACCAGTAGGCCCTGTCTCGCCAAGAACCTCCTTTGTAAACGCGCACTTCATCGTTGATCAAAGTTGTTCTGTTGTTTGATTCATCATACTGACGGATCAACTTGCCGGTCGAATCACGTTCCACCTTATGTTTCGGCGAATTGTACATTTTCTTATCGTCGTCTTGCTCTTCATCATCATCACTGAAGCGATCGAAAAATCTTGAAGAACCAGGGTCACCATCACGATAGCCTCTGTTATCACTTGAAGAGAAATTCGTTCTAAGATACGTCTCTTGCTCATCTACTGGCACCATCGCGATTTCTCCGGGAAGGTTAACAGCTACAACTTTTCCGTTTGGAAGTGTATCGTAAACGATAGAATCTCTTAGTACGTTTACTTTACCGTCTTCGCCGATGGCCGTTTTCATATAGATATTTCCACGGTAGTAATTGAAATCACTAACTTCATCGTCGACTATAGGTCGGTATACATCGGCTACCCATTCGGCAACATTACCTGCCATGTCGTAAAGACCAAGATCGTTGGGTTTGTATGACATTACTTCGGCAGTGATATCGGCACCGTCATCTGACCATCCGGCAATTCCGCCGTAGTCTCCTTTTCCTTGCTTGAAGTTGGCCAATTGGTCACCTCTACCAACACGTTGTCCGTTACGGGTGTATTCGCCGTCCCATGGATATTTCTTTCTACCTCTGTAATTATTGTATTCGCGTGTACCCTGGTTTGCCTGGGCAGCATATTCCCACTCTGTTTCGGTAGGCAAGCGATATTCTGGCATGATTACACCACTACTTCTTTTGGCAAAAGTGCTTACACTGTCTTTTTTCTTATTTCCCTGAAGGGAGTCGATTTGACCGTTGTATACCGACTCAGGTCGGTTCAAGTAAGCTTCAGTACTGAAAGTACCAGCTACCTCGCCAGTCGCAGCTTGGTATTTGGCATCTTTCGCTAAGTAGCCCTCGCGTTCTAACATAACCTCGTTCACACGATCCGTACGCCATTCGGCGAATTGGGTCGCTTGAATCCAGTTCACGCCAACTACTGGATATTCGGCATAGGCAGGATGACGCAAATAATTATTCGTCATTGTTTCATTAAAGCCCAATCGGTTTCTCCAAACTAAGGTATCTGGCAATGCACCGGTATAGATATTTGCGTATTGTGGATTTTCCGGTGGGTAAACACTTTTCAGATAGTCAAGATATTCCAAGTACATTACGTTGGTAACCTCGGTCTCGTCCATATAAAAAGACTGTACATGCTGAGAGGTTGGGGTATTGTTCCAATCGTGCATTACGTCATCTTGTACCTTACCTTTGGTAAAGGTGCCTCCTTCAACAAATACAAGGCCAGGAGCGGTTTCTTGCTCCTTAAAATCCGTATTGTACTGAAAACCACCTTCTTTTGCATTTATCTTCCAACCCGTGGCTCGTGACACGTTTTTGGAAGAACCGGAAGAGTTTTTACAGCTGGTGACCGTAAAACCTCCTGCAACTACTGCACAAGAAAGTACAACTTTGATAAACTGTTTTTTCATAATTAGGACTTGAGTTCAAATCTTCCGACAACCTCGTGAAAGTAGCGGATATTTGGTATTTTGATTAATTTTTAGTTTCACTTTCGGCATATAAAACGATGATTTGCACATAATATTTTACAGGCCAAAAAAATATTTTTAGAAACGTATGGCTTGAATTTTTCAAATAATAGAAGCCATCTCCAAAATTCATAACGGAGTAAATGGCTTTATAGTATTGTATAACTCGTTTCTTTTGAAAGACCGAACCTGTGTGTACGGAAATACTTTCTCGAGAATAAATCTTAAAATTACAAATTGAGAAACTATTCCATCATATTTTAAGAAACTAGTGTCAAATTCTGAAAATAATACAGTTTTGATATAAGATATTGCGGAAAAGGTCGTTTACATGTAGTACATCTAATATATTTTTGTAATCAGGCACGATTCACAATATTTGACCGACTAAAAATTAGCTCTATTTAAGATGAAAAAAATTCCAATATTTATTTTGCTGATGTTTGCATGCAAACTATCGGCCCAAGAAGCTAGCGATCGGGTTATTACGACCGCCGTACCTTTTTTGAATATTGCCGCAGATGCAAGAGCGGCCGGTATGGGCGATATGGGTGTAGCGACCTCGGCCGATGCTTTTTCGCAACAGTGGAACCCTGCCAAATTTGCCTTTGCCGAGCGCAAAATGGGTATTGGCCTCGGCTACACTCCCTATCTCAGTAATACGGTTTCAGGTATAGGACTTTTAAATGCCAGTTATTTCAACAAGATAGATGACCAGAGTGCTTTCGCGGTGAGTCTTCGTTATTTTACGTTAGGTGAAATCGAACTAAGGCAAACCTTCGATGATGTTGGTACCATAGTCAACCCGAACGAACTTTCTTTCGACGGTTCATATTCCTTAAAACTAAGCCCTACTTTCTCTATGTCAGTAGGAGGGCGCTACATCAGATCGAACCTTAAATTTCAGTCGGATGCCAATATAGACTCTAAGCCGGGCAGTACTTTTGCCGTCGATGTAGCTGGGTTTTACCGCTCAAGGGAAATCGCTTACAACAGTTTTGATGGTCGGTGGCGTGCTGGTTTCAATATCTCAAATTTAGGGGGCAAGATTGCTTACGATGAGAATGGGCAGGATAACTTTATACCCGCAAATTTAAGATTTGGCCTAGGTTTCGATTTTATCTTGGATCAAGACAATGTTATCGGTATTACTTCTGAGTTCAATAAGTTATTGGTGCCAACTCCTCAAGATTTTGATGGTGATGGTGATCTTGATGCTGCAGATAATGATGAATACCAAAGTATTGGTTTCTTAAGTGGTGTCTTTCAGTCTTTTGGTGATGCACCCGATGGTTTCAGCGAAGAATTACAGGAAATGACTTGGGCCCTCGGTGCCGAGTATGTCTACCAAGATGCTTTTATGTTCCGTACAGGATATTTTAATGAAAGCGAGGCAAAAGGATTTCGGAAATATTTTACCTTGGGAGCGGGATTTAAGTTCAAGTCTGCACAAATAGACCTTTCTTATTTGTTCTCGACCTCTAGAATCACGAATCCAGTTGAAAATACGCTGCGTTTCTCGCTTACGTTTAATCTCGGCGAGGAATTCCTGAATGACTAAATCGCTTACGAAAAGTATACGTCTAAAAAAAACCTGCCCAGTGCAGGTTTTTTTATATTTTAGAGAAATTTCAATAGTGGCTCCCAGTCCGGAAAAAAGAATTTTTAGAAACCCGTAAGCCGACCATGCAAAAACGAAAAATCAGCTTTGAACTGACCCTCTTCGAGTCTTTTGAAGAGCTTTCGAAAGAAGACCAGATGTTAATGTCAAAAGCGATAGCCGCCAGAAAGAATGCTTACGCGCCATATTCCAACTTTCAGGTCGGTGCCTCCTTATTGTTGGCTAACGGTAAAACCATAATCGGCAATAATCAAGAGAATGCTTCTTATCCATCGGGCCTATGTGCCGAGCGTGTGGCGGTATTTCATGCAGGGGCGACATATCCAGATACCACTATTGAGGCTATCGCGATAACTGCAGCATCCAAGGCATATATCGTCGATACTCCAGTGGCTCCCTGCGGTAATTGCAGGCAGTCAATCTCAGAATATGAAGTAAAACAGAAAAGCAGCATAAGATTACTTTTGATGGGAGAGCAGGGCAAAGTGTTTCAATGCGATTCGATAGGCGACATGCTTCCACTAGGTTTCGATGGCTCATTTTTGAAATGACTTGATACATCACTTTTTGATTTCAATAATTACTATTTCCTTTTCTGTGTAGAAGGTCTTATCAACATTTTCTTTTTTCTATTTTCCTTTCTCTTTTTTTCTTTTTTTAATTTTTTCCAACTAATGATTTAATATGTATTTTTGTTTTTCTTGTCCATTTCGGATTGTACCGTTATAAGCACAAGATTAGCTCGAAATCCTTTAATTAACATAGTATAAATGAAAAAAATTACCAAGGAAGTATATTTAAAATGGTATGAGGATATGTTGTTCTGGCGAAAGTTCGAAGATAAGCTGGCACAAGTCTACATTCAACAAAAAGTTAGAGGGTTTTTACACTTGTATAATGGTCAGGAAGCTGTTTTGGCAGGGTCCTTACATGCTATGGATTTGACTAAAGACCGCATGATAACGGCTTACCGCAATCATGTTCAGCCCATCGGAATGGGTGTCAATCCTAAGAAGGTGATGGCCGAACTCTATGGTAAAGTTACCGGCACCTCAAAAGGAATGGGAGGCTCGATGCATATTTTTTCAAAGGAACACCGATTTCACGGTGGCCATGGTATCGTAGGTGGCCAAATTCCATTAGGAGCGGGTATGGCCTTTGGCGATAAATATGCAGGTAGGGATAATGTTACTTTATGTTACATGGGCGATGGTGCGGTACGGCAAGGAGCTTTTCATGAGGCACTAAACTTGGCCATGCTTTGGCAATTGCCAGTTGTCTTTATTTGTGAGAATAACGGTTACGCTATGGGCACATCTGTAGCAAGAACTTCGCACTCGACTGAAATCTGGAAATTGGGTCTTGGCTACGAAATGCCATGTGGCCCGGTCGACGGCATGGACCCCGTTACTGTGGCGCAAGAAGTAAGCAAAGCTATTGAGCGCGCAAGAAGCGGTGGAGGCCCCACTTTCTTGGAAATGAAAACATATCGATATCGCGGCCATTCGATGTCCGATGCGCAGCATTATAGAACAAAGGAAGAGGTAAAGGAATATCAGAAAATTGACCCAATTACCCAAGTATTGGATATTATTAAAGAAAATAATTACGCAACGGAAGACGAAATTAAAAAAATAGATGCGGATGTAAAGAAACGGGTCTCGGAATGTGAAAAATTTGCCGACGATTCTGATTATCCACCCGTACAGCAACTGTACGATATGGTCTATGAGCAAGAAGATTTTCCGTTTGTACAACATAAATAATTAGGTAAATGGCAGAAGTAATAAATATGCCCCGATTGAGTGACACCATGGAAGAAGGTACCGTGGCCAAGTGGCTTAAAAAAGTTGGTGATAAAGTCGAGGAAGGTGATATTTTGGCGGAGATAGAAACGGATAAGGCCACAATGGAATTTGAATCTTTCTATGAGGGTACCTTGCTTCATATCGGTATCGAGGAAGGCGATGGTGCACCTGTCGATTCACTTTTGGCCATAGTAGGGGATAAGGGGGAGGATATTTCCGGATTGTTGAACGGTAGTGCAGAAAGCACTGAAGATGAAGGTACTTCTTCTGTCGAAACTTCCGATTCAAAAGACGATGATACTACGGAGGCCGTTTCGGAAGAGAGCGGATCAGGAGAAATTCCGGAAGGTGTAGAGATTGTTAAAATGCCACGTCTAAGTGATACCATGGAGGAAGGTACCGTTGCTTCTTGGTTAAAGAAAGTAGGCGATACTGTAGAAGAAGGCGATATTTTGGCAGAGATAGAAACGGACAAGGCTACGATGGAGTTCGAATCATTCTATTCGGGTACCCTGTTGCACATTGGTATCCAAGAGGGAGAATCTTCCCCTGTTGATGCCGTACTCGCGGTTATCGGACCTGAGGGTACGGATGTTGATGCGGTTCTAAATGCGAAACCTTCTGCATCAAAAGAAGAATCGGCCACAACGGAACCTAAGAAAGAAGAACAGCAACAGGAAGAGACCAAAAAGGACTCCGTTTCGAAACCGGTCAACGATGGTCGACGTATTTTTGCATCGCCCCTGGCCAAAAAAATGGCCGAGGATAAGGGTATAGAACTATCAAACGTTTCGGGTTCGGGAGACAACGGGAGAATCGTTAAAAAGGATATCGAAAACTATAAGCCCGCGACAAAGGCAGAACCTGCGAGTCAAGACGTTGCGACTTCTAAAGCCACGCCCGCGGCCCAAGCCGTTGCCCCGATCAACCTTCCTGTCGGGGAAGAAAGTAGCGAAGAGGTAAAGAATTCGCAAATGCGGAAAACGATTGCCAAGCGATTATCGGAATCCAAATTTACGGCCCCTCATTATTATCTGACTATTGAGGTCGATATGGGCAACGCAATAGCTTCCAGAAAGCAGATCAACGACTTGCCCGATACCAAGGTGTCATTCAATGATATGGTGGTTAAGGCCTGTGCAATGGCACTCAAAAAACATCCTCAAGTAAATACGACATGGAATGGTGATACTACGCGCTATAACCATCATGTACATGTGGGCGTTGCCGTTGCGGTGGATGAAGGTCTAGTAGTTCCGGTACTAAAATTTACCGAGCAACTGAGCCTTACCCAAATAGGAGCATCGGTAAAAGACCTTGCAGGTCGTGCACGTAATAAAAAATTGACACCAGCGGAAATGGAGGGTAGTACATTTACCGTATCAAATTTAGGTATGTTCGGTATCGTTGAATTTACATCCATTATCAATCAACCGAACTCGGCTATTTTATCCGTCGGTGCAATCGTTGAAAAACCGGTCGTCAAAGACGGTCAGATTGTAGTTGGTAATACAATGAAGATTACATTGGCCTGTGATCATAGAACAGTAGACGGTGCTACAGGCGCTCAGTTTTTATTGACACTAAGGGCGTACTTAGAGAATCCGGTAACGATGTTGGCCTAGGCCAACTTTAAAAAAATCATCCTGAGGGCATCCCATTATTTCGGGATGCCTTTTTTTATTTCTAAATTGTAAACATCAACTAAAAATAGATATGAAAAACCTCATCCTTTCGTTTGTAGGATTCTTGAGCATAACCTGCGGCTCGACTAAAATTAATGAATCGGTAACCATTAAGAATGAAGATGCGGTTAAGTTCGATCGTAGCCTCACGAATGTGCCTAAGAAGGCAAGTGAAATCGAAGGAATATCCCAAGTTGTAAATGCTAGGAGTAGCCAATTTACAGATGCGAACAAAATTGCCTTTGTTATGGAGTTTTTGGCATCCGATGATTTAATGGGAAGGGATTCAGGAACGGAGGGTATTGCCAAAGCTGCAGATTTTATCGAAAAAATATTCATTAAGAATGGCGTGCGACCTTATTTTTCAAGTTATCGCGATACGCTTTCCAATTTTGAAAAACCGGCCTATAATATGGTCGGATTTGTTGAAGGAAATGATTCCGATTTTAGAGATGAGTATGTAATACTTGGTGCCCACTATGACCATATTGGTATCATTGAACCTGAAAATGGGGATAATATCGCCAATGGGGCCAACGATAATGCTACCGGAACCACAACTGTATTAGAGCTGGCCCGTTATTTTGGAAATAACAAGACCAATAAGCGCAGTATCATTTTCGCTCTTTTTAGCGCCGAAGAAAAAGGACTTTTGGGATCTAAGCATTTGGCACAAAAATTAAAAGAAAATGGCCTGAACCTTTACGCCATGCTTAATTATGAAATGGTCGGTGTTCCCTTGGTCGGTAAAGACCATTTGACGTATTTGACCGGGTATGAACAATCTAATTTGGCGGAGGTTGCCAACAGCTATTCTGATAAAGTGTTTACGGGGTTTTTGCCCAAGGCGAAAGAGTTCAATCTATTCAAAAGGTCTGATAACTATCCATTTCATGAGGCTTTTGGTGTGCCTTCACAAACGTTTAGCACTTTTGATTTCACGAATTTCGACTATTATCACAAAGTTGGTGACGAGATTTCTGAAATGGATTTCGAGCATATGGCCGATATCGTTAATGAGAGTATTCCTGTTATGGAAGGTATTCTCAATGCAGCACAACAGGAAATTAAATACAACTAATGGCAAACATTATTATCACAGGTTCGAGTCGCGGTATCGGTTTTGAACTGGCCAAATTGTTTGCGGATGCAGGGGACATGGTTTTGGCCTTGTCCCGTAACAGCCGGCCGATTTCAGATTTGAACCATAAAAATATATCTAGCTTTCCCTTTGACCTTTCCAAGCCCGACGATTTCGAAACGGTGAAAAGCTTTATAGAGAACGAATGGAAAACCGTTGATATTCTTATCAATAATGCGGGTAGACTATTGAACAAACCATTTCTGGAGACTTCTTCCGCAGAATTTGAAGATGTCTATAAGGTAAACGTCTTCGGCGTGGCCGAGATAACAAAAGCGGTACTCCCTAAAATGCAAAAGGAGGGCCATGTGCTCACCATAAGTTCGATGGGAGGCGTTCAGGGAAGTATGAAATTTCCGGGGCTTTCTGCCTATAGCTCAAGTAAGGGGGCTGTGATTACGCTTACCGAACTTTGGGCCGAGGAATACAAGGAAACGGGGCCTTCGTTTAATGTACTGGCTTTAGGAGCCGTTCAGACCGAAATGCTGGAAGAGGCTTTCCCTGGCTATGATGCTCCCGTCACAGCTTTGGAAATGGCGAAATACATCAAAGATTTTGCAATGACGGGCCATAAATTTTACAATGGCAAATTATTGCAGGTTTCTAATAGTACGCCTTGATGAAACCTTATAAATGCATCATCTTCGACTGTGACGGGGTCCTTGTCGATAGCGAGATATTGGCCATTCAGACTCTAACCGATATGGCCAACGAACGGGGAGCGGAAATCGATTTGCACTATGCCTTGCGTAACTTTAAGGGTAGTTTTTTGGAAGCATGTTTCGAGAAAATAGAGGCCATTAGCGGTAAACCGCTACCCCAAAACTTTGAAGCCGAATATCGAAAACGTTCTTTTGAGGTTTTCAAAAATGAGTTGCAGCCCGTGAAGGGAATCAAAGACGTATTGGAAAATTTGACTATTCCCTTTTGTACGGCATCAAGCGGGCCACAAGAAAAAATCAGATTGAATCTTGTTACCACAGGATTACGTCATTTTTTTGAAGAGCGCATCTTCAGTTGCTATGATATCGGAAAGTGGAAACCCGACCCGGCCATTTTTCTCCATGCCGCAGCTGTCATGGGTTTCGCTCCCGAAGATTGCTTGGTTATCGAAGATACGATTCTAGGTGTACGTGCTGCAAAGGCGGGTGGGTTTGATGTTTTCGGTTATGCAGAACTGAACGAAAATGAGGCATTCGAAAAAGAAGCTACCGCTATTTTTAATACAATGAACGAGCTGTTGATGAAAATCGGGATATCTGACGGAAGGTCATCTTAGATTACGGTGAATAGCCTGTCTAGAATAGCCATTGTCTGGTCAGTAGCACGTTCAGGAGTTAAGGCGGTATCTGAAATTCCTGAGACTACCTTTGAAATATTATGGTCGACTATACCTGTTTCTCCCCAAGTACCGGCAGGCGCCGCTGTAAGGTAAGCTGAGAAATTATGGTGACCGGATCCCGGGCGTTCCCCGATGATATGCACTATGCCTTTGCTTTCGGAAGTATTTTTATAGCTTCCGAATAAAATTTCCCCACAGGCATAACCTGCACGAACACGGCCGTGTTTTACCACAATGTTTTTTGGGCTTACGGAATAGCCCTTGTTTTTTAAGGTTGTTTTGAGCTGACCTAAAAAGGGCATTAAGTGCCCATCATCCATTAAAGCACGGGGATTTAGCCCATCGGAAATAATAAACTGGATATCGGGAATATTGCCCGCCCAACTCTTTTTAAGCTTTTTCAGGGTTTGGACTGCGTCTTGGCCCAGAATCTCTCCTGATTCAGGATGGTACACATAATCTTTTCGGTCTTTAGAATTCGTAGCAATGTAAACCGGATCGGGTATTGCCTCTACAAAATCTTGAGTCATTACGGACCATAAACTAACTTTGGCATCCTTATATAATGATTTTACCTGTTTTTCCAGCTCGGGTTCTAAATTCCAAATATTTGCTCCATGGCCTTCCGCCAAGGGAACGCCCCTTTCCCGTATTCTCGCCATAGTTTTTTTTCCTTCCGCATAAATCTCTTGTTTGCTTCGTGTATCATTTTTTGCCAGACAGTACTGGTAATACACCCAAAGCGGGTCACCAAAATGCGCAGAAGGTTTTCCGTCATTGTCGATGACATCTAATTTTTTGAAAAAGGTCCACATGGAATCATCGACCATATAACCAAACTTCTCGCGAATACGAACATGATCGCTGAACGAAGTGGTCAAATAGCTCAGCATTGGATCGTTCTTCGTGGGTAAGGCCATTAAATAAGCTGGGTTGGCGGGCATTACTTGATCGATGCACCAATCGAGGTCTTCAAGGCTTACATCCATATGTAAGGTCGAACATATATCAAGGCCAATGGTGAGGCCATGAAGTTTGCCCATGACCGTATCTTCCAAACAGCAGCGTACTAATTGTTCCTTGGTCTTAAAGACTTCGGGGCCAATAAACCCGGCGACATCATTTACATGTACCCAAGGTGTGTTTTCGGAAATATTGTTTTGCTCCATTTCCAATTTTAGGGCACGTAAAAAACCATATTTACGGGCCTCGTGCAAAACCATATCAAAACCTTCCCCATGGCCGTTCGTATAATCGGCACCTTGCCCCGTTTCGGCATATAGGCCATAACGGCCGTTTCGGTTTGATGTGTGTTCTCGCATTTTTTCAATAGTGACATCGAACGTACGGTTGGCCGCTACTGTACCTGCCAGACTTTGAAACCAAATCCCCGTGGTGCCCGAGTACATTTTTTCGGCCTCCGCCTGCACGTCAATATGCGACAGTACACAGTTCGGCATGGTAGTTTCCAGGCCGAATACCTTCAGCAGCTCAAAAAGAGCTTTTTCAATTTTGGCGACCGATTCCACTTCACTCGAAACCGGATTGGTGCCCAAAACGAGATCTCCGACACCATACGACCAAGCATCAAATACCTGCCAGATAATATCCTCTTCATTGTCGGTAGGGGAGTTAGGCTGTACCCGTGCACTCAGATAGCCCTTGCTTCCGATTTTGCTATTCGCTAAGGGATTGAATACTTTTTGGCCTACTTGGATCAATTCTTGATTGGTCATCAGTTTTACCAAACAGCCGATACAGTCACTTGTGAGCGACGGCATAATTGCCTTAATCTCGGTTTCTGGCTCTTCAAGTATAAAATCTTTTAGCCGACCCATAGTCCAATCTTCAAGAATTTCAGGATTTTCCGTTGATTCCTGAATGAGTGTATAGAGTTCATCGGTGTAAATCGAATTCCCGTTCAGGTCTGCTATGTTGGTATTCGATACCAGTGTCCGTGCTCTATTGCGAGTAGTATCATCTTTGGCTGCAATGCCCAAACTTGCGTCTCCTTCTTTAAAAGTATTCGCGGCACCGATTATTTGCCGATATAAAGAGAGGTCATTTTTACCTTTGATTCTCTTGATATACGAGAAAACCGACTCGTTTTCCCGAATCGGACCTATAAAGACCCCCTCTTTTATAGATACTACTTCTGTACCGTTAGAAAATCCTTTCTGATGAAATAATGCTGCCGATGCTCCTATTAGCCCCATCTTGTTTAAAAATTCTTTTCTGGTAATTCTGTTCATCTTTTATTCGCCGTAACGCCGTTTATCTCGAAGTTAAAAAATAATAAACGCATTTTAATTCGTTTTACGTTAAAAAAATAGAGACGCTTAGCGTAAAATTTCCTCATGCTCCATAAAAACCTATTTTTGTTCTTGATGGATAACATCCTTAAAAAATACCTACCAGAAAGGGCCGTAGAACCTTGTTTACAGCTGATAAGAGATACGGGCGTACATTTAAAAATTGTCAATGAAAGAGTCACAAGACATGGTGACTATCGCCGCTTGCAGAACGGTAAACACCAAATAACGGTTAACGCTACCCTGAATAAGTACCGTTTTCTGATTACCTTGATACATGAGATAGCCCACTTAATTGCGTTCGAAAAATACGGTAGGCGCATTAAGCCCCATGGCTTGGAGTGGAAACGTACTTTTCAGTATCTGATGTTGCCTTTTATCCGCCCTGAAATATTTCCCATACAACTTCTACCCTTGTTGGCAAAGCATTTTAAAAACCCAAAGGCCAGTAGTAGTACCGATGCACATCTCTCAATGGCCTTACAAAAATTCGATGAACAACAGCGAGATAAAAACTATGTTTTTGAACTACCTTTGGGAAGTGTTTTCCGTATCTATAACGGTAAACTCTACAAAAAAGGTAAAAAACGTGTAAAACGTTATGAATGTGTAGAAGTGGCAACTGGGCGCATGTACCTTTTTCAACCGAATGCGGAGGTGGAACCGGTGGGTTGAGATTACCATGCATTTGATTAAAACAGTGTCTAAATTGAGACCTAACGTTTAGAGTTAAACTTGAGCCAGTTAAAAAGTAGATTACTTCGCTGTGCTCAAAATGATAATCAAGAAATGAAAAACAAGAATTATTTCGCAGTTTTAATGGCAGGAGGGGTCGGATCACGATTTTGGCCCGTTAGTACTTCAACATATCCGAAGCAATTTCACGATATGCTGGGTACTGGCGATACGCTTATTCAAAAAACCTTTAAGCGACTGAATAAATTTGTGCCAACAGAAAATATTCTTATTCTGACCAACGAACGGTACAATGATTTGGTGTTGGAACAATTGCCAATGGTCGCTCAAGAGCAGGTGGTTCTGGAGCCGGCCATGCGCAATACGGCGCCGTGTATTTTGTATGCCGCTTTAAAGATTCAAAAAGCCAATCCGGATGGGGTCATGATTGTTGCCCCAAGCGATCATTGGATCGAAGACGAGACTGCTTTTGCCAATGATGTTACCCGTTGTTTCGAGAAGTGCGAAAGCGAGGAAGTACTTTGCACACTAGGTATACAACCTACTTTTCCAAATACCGGATTCGGGTATATCGAATTCGAAAAAGAAGATGACACAAGACTCAAAAAAGTAAGTCAGTTTCGTGAAAAGCCAGATTACGAAACAGCAAAAGAGTTTTTGGAACAGGGCAATTTTCTATGGAATGCCGGTATATTTATGTGGAGTGTAAATACAATTGTCAAAGCCTTCAGAAATTACCAGCCTGCACAGTATTCTCTTTTTGAATCGGGCATGTCGTGCTACAATACCGAAGAAGAATCGACGTTTATTAAAACAAACTATCCCAAGGCCGAAAACATTTCGATAGATTATGCAATCCTTGAAAACTCAAAGTCTATTTACGTTTTACCGGCCACTTTTGATTGGAACGATTTGGGTACATGGGGCTCGCTATATGATAAACTAGACAAAGATGACAGCGACAACGCGATTGTCAATAGTAAAGTCATGGCTCAAAATGCCTCAGGTAATATGATCCGTTCTCCAAAGGATAAAATTGTGGTGGTCGATGGTCTGAGCGACTATATCATCGTCGATAAGGAAGACGTGCTTATGATCTATCCAAAATCAAAAGAACAGGATATTAAAAAAGTGTTGGGCAAAGTAAAGGATACTTTCGGCGATACGTACGCATAATATGAGCGAGGGTCTAAATCAAGATAATATAACTCCGACCGAAGAGCCTAAAGAAAGTAAAGAGGCGGTGAAAAAGGATGCCAAAGGGCTTTGGGAGAGTATACGTGCTTTTCTGCGTGAACTTTTGGACATACGACCAAATACTGATCAAGAGGCGACCAAGGCGGCCATTATTGCCGATATTCCTTTTAAAGGTCATACTTCTTGGATTTTGGTGTGCTCTATATTTATCGCTTCGGTGGGTTTGAATGCGAATTCTACAGCCGTGGTCATCGGTGCGATGTTGATTTCTCCACTGATGGGTCCTATTTTGGGTCTTGGTATGTCACTTGCAATCAATGATATTGACACGTTGCGCCGTTCGCTCAAGAATTTTGGGGTAATGGTCGTTTTAAGTGTGCTGACCGCCTATTTGTTCTTTGAGTTTTTCCCGATACAAGATGAGTCTTCGGAGCTTTTGGCCCGGACCGCCCCTGACATTCGTGACGTGCTTATCGCGTTTTTTGGCGGTTTGGCACTTGTAATCGCAAGGGCTAAAAAAGGTACGGTCGCCTCGGTTATTTTTGGTGTTGCCATTGCCACTGCCCTAATGCCGCCTTTATGTACGGTGGGTTTCGGAATTGCTATCGGTAACCACGAATATTACTTGGGTGCTTTATACCTGTTTGTTATAAACACGATTTTCATTGCCTTGGCCACTTTTTTGGTTATCAAGATATTACGTTTTCCGATGGTGCGTTATGCAAATTCAAAGAAAAGAAGGTTGATTGCCCGTATTGCATCAGTTGTTGCTCTTTTAGTGATGGTACCGGCAGGATGGACCTTCTACAAGGTATTTCAAGAATCGGCGTTCAAGAAACAGGCGAACGACTTTATTGCAGAGACAATCGGCAAGTATCAATTCTCTGGGGAAGGACGTTATCTTGAAGATTTTACCGATGTAGAATATAACGAAGGCATAAATCCTGTTATAGAAATTGTATGTATGGGCAATGAAACCATACCCGAAAACATTATCGCATCATGGAATTCCCTTAGAAGTCAAGATGAAGATTATTATAGACTTCGCGATACCGAATTCCATATTATTCAAGGTTCTAAAAACGAACAAGTCGACCAATTACGGTATATTAACGAGCTCTATGAATCTCAAAAAAATGAGTTGTCAGGCAAGGATGAAAAAATCGTTTTTTTAGAGGCCGAACTTCGCCGCCTCAGAAAAAATGCATCAAGACAGATTCCTTTTCAAGATATTAGTGCTGAGGCCAAGGCCAACTATGAAAATTTGGTTTCTTTAGAATACAATAATGCCGTCAAGACCGATTTCAGTAAAATGGATACACTTTCCATTTTTGAAGTGCATTGGAAAGAGGACTTGGCAACCAGCCAAATTGCCAAAGAGAACAAAAGAATTCTTGAATGGTTAAAAATCAGGTTGAAGGACACTACGTTGCAGCTTCGGGAAAACCAATAGTATTTTTTTGAAATTATTAGCTCCCTGAGCTTTTCTATTGACTTACTAAGAAACCGCTTTTAATTTCTTAATGGTCTCGTGAGACAGTTTGTCTTCTGCATAAGGCTTTGTCACCTTAAACTCTGTTTCGTTGTTACTTGGCATTTCGAACATGGCATCTGTGAAGATAGCCTCGCACAAAGAACGTAGGCCTCTAGCGCCTAATTTATATTCTATAGCTTTTTTAACGATATAGTCCAGTGCCTGTTCGGTAATCGTGAAACTAATATCGTCCATCGCGAACAGCTTTTCATATTGCTTGATGATGGCGTTTTTCGGCTCGGTAAGAATGGCCCGTAAAGTTTTTTCGTCCAAAGGATTCATGTGCGTGAGTACGGGAAGCCTTCCGATAATTTCGGGTATTAGTCCAAATTCCTTCAAGTCTTTTGGAATAATATATTGCAGAATGTTATTCTGGTCCAGATTATCATCCGTCTTTGCCGCGCTGTACCCGATAGCCTGCATGTTGAGTCGCTTCGTAATCGTACGTTCGATTCCGTCGAAAGCGCCACCTGCAATAAAAAGTATGTTTTCGGTATTTACTTCGATAAACTTCTGATCCGGGTGTTTTCTTCCTCCTTTTGGGGGTACATTGACTACGGTTCCTTCCAAAAGTTTCAATAAGCCTTGTTGTACTCCTTCACCCGAAACGTCGCGCGTAATCGAAGGATTGTCACTTTTTCGGGCAATCTTGTCGATTTCATCGATAAATACGATACCGCGCTCCGCTTTTTCCAAGTTATAATCAGCAGCTTGTAGCAATCGCGTCAGAATACTTTCGACATCTTCGCCCACATAGCCGGCCTCCGTTAGCACGGTAGCATCGACAATGGCCAGTGGTACGTTAAGCATTCGTGCTATGGTCTTGGCGATAAGGGTCTTCCCTGTACCGGTCTGACCTACCATGATGATATTACTTTTTTGAATTTCAACATCATCCTCCTTTGACTTCGGCTGTAAAAGTCTCTTGTAGTGATTATATACAGCAACTGACATTACTTTTTTGGTGCGTTCCTGTCCGATGACGAAAGTGTCAAGAAACGCTTTGATGTCAAGTGGTTTTTTTAAGGTAAGTTCAGAAGAGAGATCGTTGGTCTTGGTCTGTCTCGACTCTTCAGCGACTATGCCATGTGCCTGTTCGATGCAACGATCACAAATGTGTGCGTCAAGCCCAGCTATCAATAGATTGGTTTCTGGTTTTTTTCTTCCGCAAAACGAACATTCTAAATTTTCCTTGGCCATAATCGTGTGCTTTATTCAAGAATATTTCAAAAACATCCTCTTCTAAAAACTAAACGCAAAGAACTGCGTTTTGGTTTATCGTTCTTATCGGAAAACCGATTTTATATCGTATTTCGTCGAAATTAGTCCTTATCCCTTACCAAAATCTCGTCGATCATTCCATAAGCTTTTGCTTCTTCCGCTTTCATCCAGTAATCACGATCGCTATCGTCGTTTACTTTATCGATTTTTTGACCGGAATGTTTCGCAATAATCTGATAGAGCTCTTGCTTGAGCTTAAGAATTTCACGTGCTGTTATTTCTATATCGCTTGCCTGACCTTGTGCCCCGCCCATAGGCTGGTGAATCATTACCCGCGAATGTGTAAGCCCGCTGCGTTTTCCTTTTTCGCCTGCACAAAGTAGAACTGCACCCATCGAGGCGGCCATTCCGGTACATATAGTCGCTACATCGGGAGCTATAAACTGCATGGTGTCGTAAATGCCTAACCCGGCATAAACACTGCCACCAGGAGAATTAATATAAATTTGAATATCTTTTGAAGAATCGGTACTCGCCAAGAACAAAAGCTGCGCCTGTACAATATTGGCTACTTGATCATTGATGCCTGTGCCCAAGAAGATAATTCGATCCATCATGAGTCTGGAGAACACGTCCATAGCGACCGCGTTCATCTGGCGCTCTTCGATAATATTCGGCGTAAGACCAACAGGGTACATGCTTGTTAAGACGGTATCGTAGTAGGTACTACTAATGCCTTGGTCTTTTATCGCGTAATTTTTGAATTCTTTTGCGTAATCCATGTTTTTTGTTGAAGGTTTATTTACCCAAGGGTAAAATATAAAAAAAAGTGCCGAAAAATACTTTTTTCGGCACCGTAAAGATACTTATTATTTCGTAAAACTTATCCGTAAACCTCCTTTACAAAGTTTTCGTAGGTAACCTCCTTGACTTTTAAGTTCACCTTTTCTTTGTACAGATTAAGCAGTTTTTGGCTCATTAACTGTTCAGACAAACGTTTTACCTCGTCTTGATTGCCCAAAACCCGCGCGGCGATATTATCCAATTCCTCCTCTTGCGGATTCAATTGACCGAATTGCGCCATCTGCGATTTTATAAAACCCTTGGCGAATTCTTTCAATTCGTCAAACTGAATTTGAACATCGTTATCCTTGATGATTTTCCCTTCGATCAATTGATAACGCAGACCCTTTTCCGATTTCTGATACTCTTCATTGGCTTGTTCTTCCGATAAAGGCTCTTCACCGGTCATCTGTATCCATTTGGTCAGAAAATCTGCCGGAAGCTCGAACTTCGTATTGTCGATAAAATATTCAGTAACATCATTCAACAATTTTTGATCCGATTGCTGTTCGAACTGCTTTTCAGAATCTTCCTTTATTCGCTCTTTCATTTCTTTTTCGGAGGTAATTTCGTCTTTTCCGAAAAGTTTGTCGAAAAGCTCCTGATTTAAATCAGCCGGTTCGCGTTCATTGATTTCTTCGATGGTAAAAGAAGCTTCGATATCTAGATTTTCAGATTTTTCTTGTGAAATGCCCAAGGCACTGGACAAGAGGTAATCTTCTTTGAAAAGACCTTTTGATTTTAATGTGACGGTATCGCCTACTTTTTTTCCTTTTAGGGCTTCCAGGGCCTTCTTACTTTTTATTTTATCAAGCTCTAAAGTGGCCTTGTTGTCGATTTCGACTTCCTCATTTTTGAAAGTTCCGGTAACTTCATCATTTTTACCTACCTCACTTTTCGTCACTAGTTTGCCGTATTGTTTTTGAATACGTTCTACTTGCTCGTTTACCATTTTTTTATCGGCAACGATTTTGTACTGGGTAATCGGCTTTTTCGTTTTAAGCGGTACTTCAAATTCCGGTGCAAGCCCCAGCTCAAATTCAAAGGCAAGCTCTTCTTTGTCCCAATCAAAATTATCTTGTTGTTTGGGCAACGGGTTGCCAAGTACGTCTAATTTTTCCTCTGTAAGATATTTGTTAAGATTGTCTTGCAATAATTTATTTACCTCGTCGACAAGTACTGCTTTTCCATACTGTTTTTTGATCAATCCCATGGGTACATGGCCTTTTCGGAAACCTGGAATGTTCGCTGACTTTTTGTAATCTTTTAGAATACCATCCACCTTATCCTGATAATCTTCTTTGGTAATGGCAACTTTGACCACAGCGTTCAAATCGTCGATTTGCTCTTTCGTAATATTCATCTAAATCTTTTTTATTTCCATAAAATGGGATGCAAAAGTAACGTATTTAATATAGTCGGACAAGTTTTTAAATGCTTGGAATGTATCTAGCCGTTAAGATCTCTTGTCCTCTTTCAAAAGGGAAAATAGGATCGATTGAAGAAAGGAGAGAAGTAGGCTGAAAAGTAGTGCCCACCAAATACCATCCACTGAAAAACCATCGATAAGCTTGTCGGCCAATAGTATAATTATAGCATTGATGATCAATAGAAAAAGTCCAAAAGTAATAATTGTCACGGGTAGGGTAAGAATAACCAAGATGGGTTTTACGATGAAATTCAAAAGACTGAGAACAATAGCTACAACTATTGCGGTAAGATAGGTGTCTACAGATACGTTCGGAAGCACTTTGGATAGCACAACAACCGCCAGCGCACTTAGTAAAATTCGTAGTATGAGTTTCATTTGAATATTTTTAGGTGAAATAGTGTTTATTATTCGAAATTTTCGATGTCCCTAAAATTAGGGATTTAATACCAAAAATGATAGGGTATAGTCCGCACTAGTTGAGGTACAAGGTCAAAAGTATTTTAATTCTATTTTGATGCACCTTATTCGTTCAAAAAGGCTATCGATTTCTCAAAAAACTGTTTCGGATTCTCGGCATGCAGCCAATGTCCGGCATTGGAAATAGTTTCTAAAATTGCCTTTGGAAAGTGTCTTTTTATCGTCGATATATCGCTTTGTACAATATATTCTGAACGGTCTCCTCTGAGAAAAGCGGTGGGGCCATCAAAACTTTCGGTGGCACCTATGTTTTCACCGATTTCATCCATTTTTTGGCTCAATACTTCTAGATTAAAACGGAAATCGAGCTTTCCCTTTTCGACCCAATACAAATTCTTTAACAAGAACTGACGCGTACCGAAATCGGTAATTCGTTGTCCCAATTCGGCATCGGCATCGCTTCTTGAGCTTATCTTACCAAGATTAAGGGTGTTCAGGCTATCGATTATTGACTGGTGGTGTGGCGGATAATACTTGGGGGCAATATCCGCAACTAATAATTTTTCAGTCAATTCAGGGTAAGTACAGGCAAATTGCATGGCTGTTTTGCCTCCCATTGAATGCCCTAGCACCAAAACTTTTTGAAGGCTATAGTGGTCAATGTAACCTTTTAAGTCGTCTGCAAGCAAATCATAGTTGAACTCTGGAGACCAAAAACTTTTACCGTGGTTGCGCTGGTCGATGAGGTGTACCTCAAAACCGGCTTCGGTATATTGGCCACCTAAGGTTTTCCAATTGTCGGACATGCCTAAAAAACCATGCAGGATCAATAACGGCTTTCCTGAACCAAGTATTTGTGAATGTAGCATTTTTGTCACCATAGCATAGTGTTAAGTAAAATAGCCTCTTTCAATTAGCGGCAATAACAACCCGTTTTTATTTCAAAAAGCGATTTTAAAACTATAAACCACAAATCATTTCAATCTGTTCAGATACATGTTGACTACATTGTCCAGCCCCAAATAAATCGCTTCACAGATCAAGGCGTGGCCAATGGATACTTCGAGTAAATGCGGAACATGCTCCTTAAAATATTTGATATTATCCAGACTCAGGTCGTGCCCGGCATTGATTCCTAATCCGTTGGTATTTGCCACTTTGGCAGCTTCTGTAAACGCCCTTATAGCCTCTTCAGGGTTTCCTTCCCCATAGGTTTTTGCGTAGCTTTCCGTATAAAGCTCAATACGGTCCGTACCTGTCTTGGCAGCGCCTTCAACCATTTTCATGTCGGCATCTAAAAAAATCGAGGTTCGTATGCCCGCCTCTTTGAAGGTGTGAATGACATCCTTCAGAAAATCAAGGTTTGCAACGGTATCCCAACCTGCGTTCGAAGTAATGGCATCAACGGCATCGGGTACTAGCGTGACCTGCGTCGGCTTAACTTCAAGCACCAAATCAATAAATTTCGGAATCGGATTTCCTTCAATATTAAATTCAGTTGTTACAATTTCACTGAGCTCTCGAGCGTCCTGATAGCGAATGTGGCGCTCGTCCGGTCTCGGGTGAATGGTTATTCCCTGCGCACCGAAATTTTCGATATCGCCTGCCATCTTCAAAAGATTGGGCACATTGCCGCCCCTCGCATTTCGAAGTGTTGCTATTTTATTAATATTTACGCTAAGTTTTGTCATTCATCCTATTTTAGGAACCATTCGTACAAAAATACAAATTAGGCATGCCTTTTGATATTTTAAATTAGTATTTTGCGTTTAACAGTAAGAATGATGCATATCCAAAATCACATAGTTACAAATATTCCCGCATTCGAAATCAATGGTTCGCTGTCAGATGTTATTGATTTTTTTAAGGATAGCATCTATTCCCATATCGCCGTGGTAGAGAATGGCACTTATCTCGGGGCTCTAGGGGAAAATGATCTTGAAGACTTTGACGGTGAGCAGAAAGTGGAACAGTATCGCTATGACCTCGATAGTTTTTTTGTCCGAAAAGAAACCAATTGGCTCGATGTTCTGGAAACTTTTGCACGAAACGAGGCGAATTTGGTTCCTGTTCTTGATGACAGAGGTAGAATCGACGGCTACTACGATTTGACAGATGTAGTCAGTGTCTTTATCGACACCCCATTTTTTACCGAGCCGGGCGGTATCATCGTATTGGCCAAAGGAATAAAGGACTATTCTTTCAGTGAGATTGCCCAGATTGTAGAAAGTAACAATACGAAATTGATCGGGGGCTTTATTACCGACTCGAAAAACGATGTCATTCAAATAACGATTAAGATAGCTTCCTCAAATTTGAATGATATTCTTCAAACCTTTAGAAGATACAACTACAATATCCTTTTTGGTAATACTGACGATCAGTTCTTGGAAGACTTAAAAGAACGCTCCGATTATTTAGACAAGTATTTAAATGTCTAACGCATTCGAGGATTAACTTCAGAAATCGTCCGTAGCAACATAACATTGATTATTTTTGTCGGCAAAAGGTTAGTGCCTTTTTCTAACTATTATAGATAAGCAATGAAAGTCGCCATTTATAGTCAAACATATCAAGAAGATACCTTGCAATATGTTATGGAACTTGTGGAGGAGCTCGAAAAAGAAGGAGCTTTCATAGCAATTGAAAAAGACTTTCATAAATTTCTTTCCGAAAGTTGTTCCGTAAAACAATACCACCGTTTTTCTGATTCCGAGGGGCTTGATGGTTCCTTTGATATGTTTGTAAGTTTTGGGGGTGATGGTACTATTTTAAGGGCAACCACATTTGTAGGGCATTTGGGTATACCGATTGTCGGGGTGAATACGGGCCGTCTAGGTTTTCTGTCGACATTCAACAAAGAAGAGGTTCGAAAGGTGGTGCAGGAGTTTATTAAAGGCAACTACACTATTGTCGAGCGAAGCTTGGTTGAGGTAAATGCTGAATCGAATATTCCTGAGTTAGCGAACTTGAATTTTGCACTCAACGAAATTACCGTAAGCCGTAAGGATACCACCTCGATGATTACTGTAGAAACCTACCTTAATGATGAATACCTTACCTCATACTGGGCCGATGGCCTTATAATAGCTACACCTACAGGGTCGACGGGCTATTCGCTAAGCTGTGGCGGACCGGTAATTGTGCCGACTGCAAAATCGTTGGTGCTTACCCCCATAGCGCCGCATAACCTAAATGCACGCCCTTTGGTAATTTCAGACGACACAAAAATTCGTTTAAAAGTTTCCGGCCGGGAAGAACATCACTTGATTTCGCTTGATTCAAGAATAGCTTCCGTTGAAAACGGAAAAGAGATATTGATCCAGAAAGCCGGTTTCGTTATCAAAATGGTAGAATATACTTCAGAAAGCTTTCTAAAAACACTTCGTAACAAATTGCTATGGGGCGAGGATCGTCGCAATTGAGCATTTGGCGGACAATAAATAATCGCAAATACTGTTTATCATGTGAGAACATTAATGAACCTAATTTGGCCCTTTTCAGATAAATGTGGTTTAAAGATGGATTAAGGGTGACAGTTGGAGCAATTGTTATATCCGCAAACTAGAGACTTTTTATGAGGCGATTCATTATCGTATTGCTACTGTGCACATTTTCTAAGGTAAGTTCCCAGACCTATGAAGTAGGTATTTTTGCTGGTGGAGCCAACAACATTGGCGATGTAGGACGCACGAATTATGTATTGCCCTCGAATATCGCGTTTGGCGGTCTTTTTAAATGGAATTTAGCCAAACGCTATGCTTGGCGTGCAAGCGCAGTTTACGGAAAGTTCAAGGCAGATGATTCGAAATCGAGCAACCCTTCTCGGCAACAGCGTGGTTTTGTGGCCGACAATTCCATTTTAGAAGCTTCGGCAGGGCTGGAATTCAATTTTGTGGAATACAACCTGCACAAGTTGGGGCCTGCATTTACTCCTTATTTATATACTGGCATATCTTACTTTAGATATGATTACAACTATTTTGACGCAGGGCAGCAAATAGATGTTGCACAGAAAGATGGTTCTATTGCTATTCCGATGACGGTCGGCGCTAAGCTACGTTTGAACCAATTTCTAATACTGGGTGCGGAAATTGGAGCACGGTATACCTTTACCGATAACCTAGATGGCAGTAACCCTACCAAATTGAACGTCAATCAGCAGCTGGGAGATCTTCAGTTCGGCAATATTTTTAGCGACGATTGGTATGTTTTCTCAGGATTAACCTTAACTTACACCTTTGGTAGAAAACCGTGTATGGACTGCTTCGAATAGGCCTAAACCATTGGTATGATACCCTCATATTACGTTTTAAGATAGTATGATCGATTTCTTATGGATATTCCAGAAGATATTATAGACAAGAAAAACCTACCGAAACATATTGCCATAATTATGGACGGTAATGGTCGATGGGCTAAAGAACGTGGCAAAAGAAGGGTTTTTGGTCACGAGAATGGAGTCCACGCTGTACGGACTACGGTAGAAAATTGCGCCAAGATCGGTGTGGACTGCCTAACTTTGTATACCTTCTCTACGGAAAATTGGAAACGACCCAAACTAGAGGTCGATACGCTCATGAAACTTTTGGTAGCCTCCCTAAAAAAAGAGCTCAAGACTTTTATCAAGAACAACATCAGGTTAAATACTATCGGAGACATTACTTCGCTTCCTAAAAAAGCATTTAAAGAACTTGAAGAGGTAATGGAAAAAACGAAAAACCATACTGGAATGACACTTACTTTGGCCCTCAGTTATGGCGCCCGTGAAGAAATAACCAACGCTATTCGCCAAATTGGAACCAAAGTTAAAAATAATATAATTTCAATTGAAAACATTGATGAAACCATTATTAATACCCATCTTTACACGCACGATTTACCAGACGTAGATTTGCTCATCCGTACTAGTGGCGAACATCGGATCAGCAATTTTTTACTTTGGCAGATAGCCTATGCGGAATTATATTTCGTTGATGTATTTTGGCCCGATTTTAGAGGCGAACATTTGGCACAGGCCATAAAAAGTTATCAGAACAGAGAACGAAGATTTGGAAAGACCAGCGAACAACTCAACTAACGATATGAAAAGGTTCATATCCTTTGAACCTTTATTAACACTTCTCCTCCTTTTTACCTTAACCTTTACCACCGCACAAGAGCTTTCTTTTGAAGATGGCAAAAAGTATATTTTAGGTGGTCTGGAAGTAACCGGTTTGGAAAGTTATAATGAACAGACCGTTAAGACCTATACAGGCTTGCGCGTTGGGCAACCAATTACCGTTCCTGGCGACGAAATCAGCGAGGTTATTAAAAAATTATGGGGTCTCGAACTATTTAGGGATATACAGTTCAATCTTGTCAATGTTGAGGGTGATAAGGTCTTTTTAGAGCTGCATATTACTGAAAGGCCAACTCTTTCCAATGTCAAGATAAATGGGGTAAAATCCAGAAAAGTAGACGATATCCTGAAAGATACAGATCTTAAAAAAGGAAAGAAGATAACGGAGAGCCTTATTGCGAATACCAAGAACTATTTGGAAAACAAGTACAAAAAACAAGGTTTTCTAAACGCGAAAGTTTCGATTGCGGTAGCTAAGGATACCGTTGAGGGCAATACCCAAAAGATGGTTATCAATGTTGATAAGGGCGATAAAGTCAAAATAAAGGAAATGATTTTTGAGGGCAACGAACAGATGTCCGACCGAAAATTGCAAAACTCGTTCAAGAAAACCAAAGAAAAGCGTATTTGGCGTTTTTGGAAGAAATCAAAGTTCATTGAAGAAGACTATGAAAACGACTTAGGTCTTCTTGCAGATAAGTATGCCGAGAACGGTTACCGTGATGCCCGAGTCGTTACTGATTCGGTAATTAAGGTAGACGAGAATAATATCAACCTGAAATTCGATATTGAAGAAGGTAACAAATACTATTTTGGAGACATCAATTTCGTGGGTAATAGTGTTTATTCCGACCGCCAGTTGGCAGCAGTGTTGGGTATAAAAAAGGGCGATACTTATAATGGGGTACTGTTACGCGAGCGCATAGCCGATGATTCAAAACCCGATGCCGAAGATTTGACGAACCTTTACCAGAACAATGGGTATTTATTTTCCTCTATAAATCCGGTCGAGGTCTCGGCGGAGAACGATACTATCAATTTTGAAATTCGCATTATAGAAGGAAAAGAGACCTTTTTGAACCATATCGAAGTAGTTGGTAATGACCGCACCAACGACCATGTTATTTTTCGTGAACTACGCACACGCCCAGGTAACAAGTATGCTAAAAGCGATATCATAAGAACGATTCAAGAACTGCAGCAACTGGGGTATTTCGATGCCGAACAGATAAGTCCCGATATTCAGAACGCAAACCCGAACGAGGGCACGGTAGATGTAAAATGGAACCTTGTTGAATCGGGTTCTAGCCAAATCGAGCTGCAAGGGGGTTATGGTGGCGGCGGTTTTATAGGTACGTTGGGCCTATCTTTTAATAATTTCTCGATCAAGGATATTTTCAACGGTAAGGAATACAAACCTGTGCCTATGGGCGATGGGCAAACCTTTGCAATGCGCGTGCAGGCCAGTAGAACCTTTCGTGTCTACAGCCTTAATTTTTCCGAACCTTGGTTAGGTGGTAAAAAGCCGGTGCGATTTAGTCTGAACCTTTCGAGAACACAGCAGTTCGGGGTCGATTTTGCCAACTCTAGAAGAGGTCGGGTCGAAGTTGACAAAAGTAGGGGCTTTGCGATCACCGGTATTTCTGCAGGTCTGGCCAAACGTGTCCAATGGCCTGATGATTATTTCACAATTTCACATTCGTTGAGTTATCAGCTATATGAATTCAATAATTACGATATAGGGCTGTTCAATTTTGGAAACGGAAAATCGAATTCGTTTGCCTATACCTTAGGAATTTCAAGAAATGCGTTATTCGGAGGACGTATTTTTCCAAGAAGCGGTTCTAATTTCGAAATTACGGCAAAATTAACGCCTCCTTATTCTTTGTTCGGCAATAAAGATTTTGAATCATTGCGCGATAGAAGTGAAGAATTATCGCAATTGGAAGCTGAACGAAGACAACTGGGGCAGACGCTTACAACAGAAGAAAATAATGAATTGGAAGCTATCGACCAAGAGCGCTTTCGATGGCTAGAGTATTATAAGGTAAAATTCAAAGGTGACTGGTATACTACGCTTGTCGGAGATCTTGTACTCCGTACTAATGTTGAATTCGGATTCTTGGGCAACTATAACAATGATGTTGGAGACGTACCCTTTGAGCGATTTTTTGTTGGGGGAGATGGCTTGAATAACTTTACTTTAGACGGTAGGGATATCGTACAGCTAAGAGGTTACGAAAATCAATCGTTGACACCGATAAGCCCATTGACAGGGCAACAAGAAGGAGGTCTTATTTATAATAAATATTCGTTAGAGTTAAGATATCCATTGACCTTAAAACCTTCGGCCTCCATTTACGGTCTGACTTTTTTGGAAGCGGGCAACGCTTTCAGCAGTTTTCAGGAATTCAATCCGTTTGAAATAAAACGATCGGTGGGAGTGGGGCTGCGTATTTTTATGCCGGCATTCGGGCTTTTGGGTATCGATTTTGGTTATGGTTTCGACGAAGACCTCCGCCCACAATCTATAGGTCAAGGACCAAGTGGGTGGCAAACACACTTCATTATCGGCCAACAGTTTTAGAAACGGTTATATATGAAAATAATCGTTTGCCGTGTTCAAAATAAAAAAATGCATATTCTTTTTAAGATTGACCAATAAACCCTAAACATTTAACGTTTAGCTAATAACGATCGGCCAAAAGAAGTTTTAGTAATTTTGGCACGATATTTTCTATTGGATAAAACGATTTAAAGATGAAAGCTAAATCAAACGTTCTTTTAACATTGGCCTTGACCCTTTTCACGGCCTATACCTTTGCACAGCGGGGCGTGCGTATAGCCTACGTCGATATGGAGTATATCTTGGAAAATGTAGAAGAGTACCGAGATGCCAACGAACAATTGGCGAACAAGGTCGAAAAATGGAAAGTGGAGGTCGAACAAAAGCAAAGTGCCGTCGAACAGATGAAGAAAGATTTGATGGCAGAGCGCGTATTGTTGACCGATGAGCTGATTGCCGAACGGGAAGAGGAAATACAGATATTGGAAAAGGAAACTGTAGAGTACCAACAAGATCGCTTCGGTCCGCAAGGCGATTTGGTTTTACAAAAGCGACAGTTGATACAGCCCATACAGGACCAAGTTTTTAATGAAGTACAGAAAATAGGAGCGAATAAAAAGTATGATTTTATTTTTGATAAATCTGCGGATGTCGTAATGTTGTACTCCGAAAATCGACACGATATCAGCGACTTAGTGCTTAGGGGCATTTCTAGGACCAGAAAGATTAGTAAACCCAAAAAGAAAGCGCCCAGAAGTAAATTAAAAGATTTCGAAGATGAGCCGGCCGAAGAAGAAATGAGCGATGCGCTGAAGGAGCGAAAAGAAAAGGCCGAGCAAGCACAACAGGCGCGTACCAAAACAGCTGATGAAAAACGTGCCGAACAGCTAAAACTACGTGAAGAACGTAAAAAAGCATACGAAGCGCGCAGAAAGAAATTATTGGAAGAACGTGAAGCCAAAAGAAAGGCAAAATTAGAAGAGCGTAATAACGCGGGAGAAGACAGCAGTGAGAACTAAACGTCTTCACCAGTGCAGCGAAGTAATCTGCTAAATAGGTATACTAATTAACATGTCTACCACACTACGCTCGAAATGAAAATTAAATTGGAGAAACCATAAATTAACACTCAAATATTTTAACTAGAATCAGTATCATGAAAAACGTAAAGAAAATAGCCGCAGCATTAGTATTGTTTGTAGCAGTAACAGGTTTTGTCAATGCACAGAGCAAAGTAGCGCATATCGATGTGACCGCCTTGTTAAGCGCAATGCCCGAAATGAAGACGGCAGAGGCTGAACTTAAGAAACTGTCTGAAACTTATAATGCGGATATCGAAAGTTCAATGACAGAATTTCAAAATAAAGCGACATTATATCAAAACGAGTCTGCGAGTAAATCTAGGGAAGAAAACGAAAAGAGGGCTGTTGAACTTCAAGGTGTAGAGAAAAACATCAGAGAAGCCCAGCAAGCGGCTCAAAGAGAACTTCAGAAGAAACAAGGAGAACTTTTCGCCCCTATCTCCGATAAAGCTAAAGCGGCTATTGAAAAAGTCGCGGCCGAGCAAGGGTTCGATTATGTTATCGATGCCCAGGCCGGTGGTGGACTTATTGTCTCAAACGGTAAAGATTTATTGGCCGACGTTAAGAAAGAACTCGGTATATAAAATTGAATCGAACAGATTTTACTGAAACGCCCGCTTTTAAAGCGGGCGTTTTTTGTTACATCAATTCTGGCTTAGTCTTCCGTTACTATGAATTTATGAATATTGAAAATTGTGGTCGGCATGTGTTCATTTCCCAATATGGATAAGGAACGCCAATCTGTAAAAAATACTTTAGTGGAGATATCCATAGTGAAGTTATTCTATAAAAGCTTCCGTTTTATATTCTGCCAGCGTAGTCTGCGAATAAACTTTCCCTCCTCTTGCGTGACGAGAAAAGGCTTTTTTTCTTTTTGAGCCTCTAAATACCCATACATATTATCTAAGAATGCTTTTGGCTTTCGCTGTTTGAACGCCATTTTTAGTGAGGCGATAACCGTAATCCAAAAACCATAGCGCATAGTATACATAGCCTTGCCCTGTAATAGCTTGGCTTTTTGGTTATAGGCATTCCCGGTAGGTCTGAGATGTTTCACCTTCAAAGTATCATCAGTATAGATTTCGTAATCGTGATACGCCGCTAAAAGTTCGTCTACAGTATCCCAGCCCATAGCATTTCGTAATCCGCCAATTGCGTTGAAACATCCTTTTGAATAGGCCTTGAAGGCACCACGAACATGATTCTTGTCCATTGGGTGGTTCAATTGCCAGTTTCCCTCGGTATCTTTTTCGTAGACAAAACCACCGGCGATACCGACCTTTGGCTGGCCTTTGAAAATATAGGCGATTTTCTCAAAATAGTTATCGGGTAGAATTACATCGGCGTCTAATTTTACTATAAAATCATAGTTTTCGTCCAAAAGGTTCAGACCTTTGTGAAACGCATTTATCACCTTACTTCCAGGCATGTGCTCTGTGGAAGATAGTGTATTTAACTTCTCGAAAATGGAGCTTAATACCAAAAATTGATCGATGATTCCCTCGGTACCATCAGTAGAATTATCGTTGACCAAAATTACTTTCTGGGGTTGAAGCGATTGGCGCAGCACAGAATTCAAGGTATCTGCCAAAAAACCTTCTTCATTGTGGGCGGGAATGACTACATAATACTTCATAACGGCAAAGCATCAAATCTCAAATTCAAAACTTTATGGAGACCATCGTTACTTCGGAATTTCGGTCTTTCTTTCGGCATAAACAATATAATATCGCGGAACAAAGTTTCTAAGCAATGGCCTGAGCCCTATTTTCTTGACGGGATTGGTCCATTTGTCTCTATCCTTTATCTCCCATCCCGATTTTTCCAAAAGCCAATCGAACTGCCAGTCTTCGAATTCGTGATAATGGCGGTCCCAAGGGTCTGTCTTGCTTCGATATGCCGGAGAAAACCATAACCTTAATGGAATACTAGCAACAAGCTTGGTAGTTTTTAAGGCGCTAAGTGCGTTGAGCGGTGACACAAGGTGTTCGAATATCTCAAAGGCGGTGGCTACTTCTGCGTTTGAATTTTTTATCGAAGTGAAATTCAAATCCAGATCTTCGCCCTTTGTATTTTCCACTTGATATCCATCGGCGGCCATTATTTTTGTAAACGGGTTTTCGATTCCGAGGTCCAAGATGGTCTCATCGGTCGAAATATGCTTTTTCAGAAAGGAAAGCGTACGTTGAAAGCGCTTACTCGGATAGGTGTTCTCGTACATTCGAAAAGGGTTTCGAGTTTCTTCCTAAAACGTTTTCAAAGTGATCTGGAGAAACTTTTCAAATTTTGTAGATGATGGCATTAACGTTCATGCCCGCACCAACACTGGCAAAGATAACAACATCTCCTTTTTGTACGTGTTGATTTTCTAGTTTTCCTTTGCGCACCATATCGAACAGCGTCGGAATGGTTGCTACCGAGCTATTCCCTAGTTCGCCAATATTCATGGGCATAATGCCTTTTGGGGGGTCACGGTCGAACAAGGCGTAAAACCGATTTACTATCGCTTCGTCCATTTTTTCGTTCGCTTGGTGAATAAATATTTTTTTGACGTCATCGATTTCGACGCCACTTTCGACCAAACAATTTTTCATGGCGTTCGGTACATGGGTAATGGCGAACTCGTAGATTTTTCGGCCATACATTTTAATGTATTTGGTGCCGTTATTGGATGCTTTGTACGATTTGCCATAGAATAAGAAGTAGGCCTCCTCATAGGTATAGGTAGCACTTGCATGGGCAAGTATCTCCCCAGAATTTTTACGGGTTTCGATAATGGTCGCCCCTGCACCGTCGGAGTAGATCATAGAATCTCTATCGTACGGGTCTACAATGCGAGATAGTGTTTCGGCGCCGATGACCAAACACTTTTTTGCGATTCCACTTTTAATAAAAGCGTTTGCCTGTATAACACCTTCTATCCATCCCGGGCAGCCGAACAGCATATCGTAGGCCACACATTTCGGGTTTTTGATGCGTAAATGATGTTTTACCCGTGTCGCCAAACTGGGTAAGGTATCGCCTTGTGTTTGGCCATGTGCTACATCCCCAAAATTATGTGCGAAGATGATATAGTCCAGTTCTTCTTTGTTGATATGAGCATCTGAAATGGCTTTTTCTGCAGCGAGAAATGCTATATCGGAGGTATTTAGGTTATTTTCTACATAGCGGCGCTCACCAATTCCTGTAATTGCCCGAAACTTTTCGATGATAACGGAATTCGAATTTTTAAATGGAGAGCCGTCCGTGTTCAAGAACTCTTGTTCTTCAAAATCTTGGTTGGCAATAATGTTGGGGGGAATGTAGCTTCCTGTTCCCGTAATTCCGATAGGCATGGTGTAGTGGTTGGTATTCGATCAAAAGGTAGCGAAAGCAAAATCATTATTATGCATGCATACCATTTATTACGATGCCCAAGGAAGGGATTGTAATCTTAAAGCATAAAAAAAAGCCTTTCACGATTTCGCAAAAGGCTTTAAACATTTGGTTTCATTACGGCTATTCCGCTTCTGCATAGGCCTCGATAGGTGCGCAGGTACAAATTAAATTACGATCTCCATACGCATCATCGACCCTTCTGACCGAGGGCCAAAATTTGTTTTCGGAAACATAAGGTAATGGAAATGCCGCTTTTTGTCTAGTATAAGGAAACTCCCAAGTATCATCGGTAAGCATTGTCAAAGTATGGGGCGAATTCCGCAAAACGTTGTTGGGGTCTTCGGCCGATGCACTTTCGATTTCTTCCCTGATGGACAACATAGCCTCACAAAAACGGTCCAATTCCTCCAAGCTTTCACTTTCCGTAGGTTCTATCATAATAGTGCCCGCTACCGGAAAAGACACGGTAGGCGCATGAAAACCATAGTCCATCAAGCGTTTAGCAATATCGGTCACCTCGATACCATTCTGTTTGAAAGGCCGGCAATCGATAATCATTTCGTGCGCAGCACGGCCTTTCTCACCAGTATACAACACCTCATACTTTCCATGGAGCCTATTCTTAATGTAGTTGGCGTTCAAAATGGCGATTTCAGTGGAATGACGCAGGCCATCTTCCCCAAGCATTTTGATATAGCCATAGGAAATCAAACAAGCTAACGAGCTTCCCCAAGGGGCAGCCGAAATCGCAGTAATAGCCTTTTCTCCGCCTGTTTCAATGACGGGGTTTCCAGGTAAAAAAGGAACGAGTTGCTCGGCAACACAGATGGGGCCGACACCAGGTCCGCCACCGCCATGCGGAATGGCAAAGGTTTTGTGCAAGTTGAGATGGCAAACATCTGCGCCTATAGTGGCAGGATTGGTAAGCCCGACTTGTGCATTCATATTGGCCCCGTCCATATAGACCTGACCGCCATTATCGTGTATTAATTTTGTGATGTGCTTTATAGAAGATTCGAATACGCCATGTGTTGAGGGATAGGTAATCATCAAAGCGGCAAGGTTATCGGAATGCTTAATGACCTTTTCTTCGAGATCGGCAACATCGATATTTCCTTTTTCGTCGGTTTTCGTAACGACGACTTGCATACCGGCCATAACAGCGGAAGCCGGATTTGTACCGTGTGCAGATGCCGGAATGATACAAATATTACGGTGCCCTTCGTTTCTTGATTCGTGATAGGCTCGAATGGTCATAAGACCTGCATACTCGCCCTGTGCACCTGAATTGGGTTGTAGCGAAGTATCGGCAAAACCGGTAATTATGGAAAGATCTTTCGCCAATTCCCTTAAAACGATTTGATAGCCTTCTGCCTGTTCAACAGGAACAAAGGGGTGTACATTGCTCCATCGGGCCATACTCAAGGGTAGCATTTCAGAAGCGGCATTCAGCTTCATGGTACAGCTTCCTAAAGAAATCATCGAATGGTTCAGGGAGAGGTCTTTGCGTTCCAATTTTTTGATGTACCGCATAAGTTCCGTCTCCGAATGGTACGAGTTAAATACCTTGTTTCCCAAAAAAGAGGATTCTCGCTTTACATCATCTATAAAGTCCGATTTGGTTTGAAGACCATTTATTTCGGGGGCATTCTTATTGAGAGCTTCCGAAAAGATGGTGATTATCTGTTTGAGGTCGGTCAGTGACGTAGCCTCATTTACCGCTATCGAAATGGTATCGGTATCTACATAGAGAAAATTTACTTTGTGTTTTTCGGCAACAGGTCTTACGGTATCGGCATTCGCTTTTACTGTTATGGTGTCAAAATAGGAGGTGTTCGTTTGGTACAATCCCAGTTTTTCCAATCCGTCGGCCAGCGTAACCGCAGTACGGTGTACTTTGTTTGCAATATACTTTAATCCTTCTGGCCCATGGTATACGGCATACATTCCTGCCATGACCGCTAGAAGCACCTGAGCGGTACAGATGTTCGATGTGGCTTTGTCTCGTTTTATATGCTGTTCACGGGTCTGTAAAGCCATTCGAAGCGCAGGTTTTCCGTCGGTATCTTTAGTGACCCCTATGATACGGCCCGGAATACTCCGCTTATAGGCCTCCTTGGTCGCAAAGAATGCGGCGTGGGGACCTCCATATCCCAAGGGGATACCAAAACGTTGAGTAGTACCTACGACGACGTCAACACCGAATTCTCCGGGAGGGGTCAACGCTACTAAGCTCAGAATATCGGCAGCAACAGCGACCTTGATATCGTTGTCTTTTGCCTTGCTTACAAAATCAGCATAGTTGTGTACTTGACCGAATTTCCCTGGGTACTGCAATAGGGCCCCATAAAAATCGGATTCGAAAGTAAATTCCTTATGATTACCTACGACCAATTCAATAGCCAAAGGGGTCGCACGTGTCTGAAGTAAGGACAAGGTTTGCGGAAGTACTTCTTCAGAAACAAAGAATTTTAGAATACCGCTCTTTTTTTGGGCTCGGCTTCTTACATCAAAGAGCATCGTCATCGCCTCTGCGGCTGCTGTGCTTTCGTCTAAAAGCGAAGCATTGGCCAATTCCATTCCTGTAAGGTCGGTTATCACGGTCTGAAAGTTCAATAGGGCCTCCAAACGGCCCTGCGCGATTTCGGCCTGATAAGGAGTATAGGCAGTATACCAACCGGGATTTTCCAAGATGTTTCTTTTGATGACCGAAGGAGTGAGGCATTCATGATAGCCGAGGCCAATATAAGATCGGAAAACTTGATTTTTTTCCGAGAGTTCTTCAATGTGCGCCAAAAATTTGTGCTCGCTCATCTCAGCATCCAATTGAAAAGGCTTTTTTAATCGGATTTCATCGGGAATGGTCTCGTAAATAAGCTGTTCTAAATTCTCGGTTCCGACCGTTTCAAGCATGTGCGGAAAATCTTCTACCTTGATGCCGATATGGCGCGACGCAAATACATCTGTCTTCATAAGAGTGTGCTTAAAAAAGGATGTGCAAAATTAGCGATTAATTACCTGAAAAGGGTTGGTTTATCGATGAACGCCCGGAAAGTTTTTAACCAAAATCCATGGTTATTCACACTTTAGCTATTTTTGTTTAATGAAGGGCTTGCAACGCGTTTTTGACTTTTATTTAGATGCAAGTATTCATGTTGCGTTCGCTGTTTTTGCTTTGGTCAATATTACCGATATTAAGTTAAACATTTCTGCTGGCCATCATCTCTCGTGGTTTCTATTTTTTAGTACGATTGTTTGTTACAATTTTATGAAATATGGAGTTGAGGCAGAAAAGTATGTTATCGTTACCAATGGATATCATCGCATCATTCAGCTCATAAGTTTTCTTGCCTTCGGCTTTTCGGCCTACCATGCCTACTTCTTACCTCTAGAGGTTTGGCTCGGTATCTTAGCACTTATGTTATTGACCGGCCTCTACGCTTTGCCTTTGCTGCCACGTTCGAAAAAATTAAGAAGTTGGGGAGGGCTAAAAATTTTTGTAGTAGCTCTTGTTTGGACAGGGACGACGGTTATACTTCCGGTTTTGATAGATGATGGGTCTGGCTCTTGGGAGGTTGCCATTGAGACTTTACAACGCTTCGTATTCGTCTTTACTTTAATGCTGCCCTTTGAGATACGTGACTTGGTTTATGATAGTCCTGAATTAAGAACGCTTCCCCAGCGATATGGGGTACAAAGAACCAAAGTTATTGGCGCATTTGCCACTTTGTTATTTTTACTTTTAACCTTCCTAAAGGATTCATTGTATATGGTCGAAGCAGCAGGTATAGGAATCATCTTCGTAATTTTAGGGGGTACGTTATTTTTCACGAAACGCCTGCAACGTAAATATTTTGCCTCGGGATGGGTCGAGGCGATTCCCATATTTTGGTGGGTGATTTTAATCGGGTTGGAAAACGTTCTTTAGCGCTGGTCTTTTAGTTGTTTTTTCATTTTTATTTTATCGTTTTCCGAGAGGCTATGAAGATTCGCCTTTTCGCAAAGTGCAGTTAATTCGGTATTCTTTTTCGTAAATGCAGAACAGGTCTTACACATCAAAAGATGAAACCGTAGTTTCAAGGTCTCCATGAACGTTGCTTCACGGTACTGGGTCTTATTGCAAATAGTTGCGGCTTTTTCGCAAGATATCATTATAAATATGGTTTAGGTCCGTTAGAGGCCTAAGTAGTATCAAATTTACCAATTAAGAGCAAAAATCGATTCTTTTTCCGAGGCCATAAATTTACTTTTCTTTAGCTTTACAAAAACTCCGCTGGCCCGAATTACACGATAAACGAATGCAATACTAAAACCAGTTTTCATTTAGGCAGCCCATCAGTGCCGTTCTGGCCCTGTGAATCATTACCCACAGATTAGACGGATTAATTTCAAGTTCATTACAAATATCCTCTGTGCTGATACCCTGAATAGTTTTCATCGTAAATACTAAAGCCTGTTTCTTGGGTAACTTTCCAATACATGATTGAATGGCCAGCCCTAGCTCTTCGTTCTCGATCGTACTATTTTCAAAGGTGCTGAAAGGGTCTGCTACCTTTTCTTCGAGCCAGTCACCTTCGGCATCGCTCTGCGCGCTATAGTTCATTCTAACCTCTGCCTTTCCCTTTTTTGAGTTTATCTTACGATAATGATCGATGACCTTACGTTTTAAAATAGCTATTAGCCATGTGCGCTCTGCGGCATCTCCTTTATAATTCTTAGCTGATTTGAGGCCTGCCAAAAATGTTTCTTGTACAAGATCTTTCGCAACTTCGGCATTGCTGATTCGACCGATAGCATAATTAAAAAGATAATCTGCATAAGCATCTACCCAAGTTTCGGGATGTAATTGGTTTTCCGCCATATTTTTGGTGTCGTTTTCAAAATTACATGAATTTGATGTAATGACCTTCATATTTTCTACCTTAGTCTGCTGATACTTCAATGCTGCCATAATTATTAGTTTTAATTAAACGTATTGCCATGAAAGTCTTTATAAAAATGATTTTCCTTTTTTTCTTGACTTTGGGCTTTGGCCAAAGTAAGTCAAAACCTATCACAGAATTTTCACAGAATGATACGGATATAGGGATATTGATCGATGTACGCACACCGAAAGAATTTCAGAAAGGGCACCTTATGAATGCCATGAATATTGATTGGTTTGGAAGTGATTTTATAGAAAAGTGCCAACAATTAGACCGAGATAACCCCGTCTATGTATATTGCAAAAAGGGTGGGCGCAGTGCAAAAGCCGCAAGTTTACTCGATTCACTTGGATTTAAAGCGGTGATTGATCTTGAAGGCGGATATGATGCTTATTTAGCGGAAAAAGAACGCTAAAGTAACTTGTCGGCGACCTCTTGCCAAGTATTGACTCTTTCATAGCCTTTCGTATGAATATTATGGGGTGAAGTGAATAATAGTGATCTTCCTTGAAAATTCTCGAGATTGTAGCTGCGGTCATCAATTAGAATATCACCTTTTAAAATGTGTTTGTCACCACATAAAATACGTTTTTGCCAAGGGATAAAAGGGAAATACTCATCAAGCCAGTCTGACTTTTCTTCTAATGAATTCGGAAATTGCATAGCCGCCGATGCGATGTAGAGTTCATATTTCTCGTTCAATTTTTTTAAAACAAACTGACTATCTGTTATCGGTTTTAAATCACGAAAGAAGCCCTTGTTACGGGCGTGGTTGCGAACGCTTTTCTGTCTTTCTTCGGGTACGGTTCTCCATACTTCATTCCCCATACAGGCATCGATAGTAAGACTTTCTTGAAAATCAAGATTATAAATTTCGACGTGGGCGCCATAGGTGTCGGCGATTACTTCATCCATATCAATAAATAGAACCATTTTTTATTTTTTATAAAGTTCGTGAATACGTTCTAATGGAGAAAGTAATTATTTTTTCTTGGTAATAATTTAAACTTAAAATGCAGTTAATAATTACCGAAACAAAAAAGAGGGCGTCCCCACGCCCTCTTTCCGTCAAAAAAATTATTTTTTGCTATAACCTTTTTAACCTACTTATGAATAACGAAAATATACGAATTAACTTACAATTCATAGTTCTTTTCGTCTTTTTTTTAACTCTTTTCCTGATTTTTTAGGAGTATTTCAACTTGCTTTTTTAAGCAACCCCGCCCTTTTTAGAAGTGCTTCTACCTTCGGTTCGGCTCCCCGAAAACGTTTGTAAAGTACCATTGGGTTTTCGGTTCCTCCTTTTGAGAGTACGTTCTCCTTAAATTTTGTTGCTACTTCTTTATTGAAAATCCCTTTTTCTTGAAAATAAGCGAAAGCATCGGCATCCAAGACTTCTGCCCATTTGTAGCTGTAGTATCCTGAAGAATAGCCTCCTTGGAATATATGGGCAAAAGCAGTGCTCATACAGGTTTCCGAAGTTTCAGGATATAGTTTTGTAACCTCAAAAGCCTTTGATTCGTGTGCCTTTACGTCAGTGATTCCAGAGGGGTCTGTACCGTGCCATGACATGTCTAAAAGCCCGAAACTCAACTGGCGTAAGGTTTGCATACCTTCTTGGAAGGTTGCCGAATCCTTGATTTTTTTTATCAGTTTCATAGGAATCGGCTCCCCAGTTTCATAGTGCGTCGCAAAAAGCTCAAGTGCTTCTTTCTCAAAGCACCAGTTTTCCATAATTTGACTCGGTAGTTCTACAAAATCCCAATAGACTGAAGTACCTGATAGGCTGGGGTATGTTGTGTTTGCCAACATACCATGCAGGCCATGTCCGAATTCATGGAACAGGGTAGTCACTTCGTTAAAAGTCAATAGGGAGGGCTTGCTCGAGGTCGAAGGGGTAAAATTACAAACGTTTGATATATGCGGACGAACGTTCTCGCCGTTCTTTTTGTATTGTGACTTGAAGGAAGTCATCCAGGCACCGCCCCGTTTTCCTTTTCTTGGATGAAAATCAGCATAAAAAAGGGATATAAAATTATTCTCCGAATCATAAACCTTATATGTTTTAACCTCTTCATGATATTTTTCGATATCAAAAACTTCTTTGAAACGTAAATCGAACAGTTTTTCGGCCACTTTAAAAACACCTGAAATTACATTCTCAAGCTTGAAATAAGGCTTCAGTTTTTCATCGTCAAGGTCAAACAGCCTTTGTTTCAGTTTTTCGGAGTAATAGCTACCGTCCCATTTTTGCAATGCGTCTAAATTATCCAACTCTTTGGCAAATTCTTCAAGTTGCTTGAACTCAAATTCTGCTGCGGGTTTGGCTTTTTCCAAAAGTTCGTTCAAAAAATTATGTACATTTTGTGGTGTTTCCGCCATGCGCTCCTCAAGTACAAAATGGGCGTGGGTCTCATAGCCGAGCAAATTGGCCCGTTCATAACGAAGATTGGCAATCTTCAATACATTTTCTTGGTTGTCTAGTGAATCGCCATGAAAACCTTTGCTGCCAAAGGCCAAGGAGAGTTCTTTGCGAAGCTCCCGATTTTTGGCGTATTTCATAAAAGGTATGTAGCTCGGATAATTCAAAGTAACCAACCACCCTTCTCTTTCCTTTGATTTGGCCAATTGTGCGGCCGCTTCCTTTACGCCATCTGGTAGTCCGTCCAAATCAGCTTCATCGGTCAGGTGCATTTCGTACTTGTTCGTCTCGGCTAGCACGTTTTCCCCGAATTTCAATTTCAGTTTAGATAGTTCTGCATCGATTTCCCGAAGTCGTTTTTTCTTATCTTCTGACAGGTTTGCACCGTTTCGGCTAAAGCTTTTGTATTTTTTTTCGAGCAGTGTTTTTTGCTCGATGGATAAATTCAACGAATCCCTTTGATCATGTACTAACTTGATTCTTTTAAATAAATCAATGTTCAAAGTAATGTCATTGCTGAATTCGGAAAGTAGAGGGGAGACCTCTTGGGCTATTTTCTGGATTTCCTCGTTGGTCTCGGCAGAATTCAGGTTAAAGAAAACGCTTGAGATTCTGTCGAGCTGTTGCCCTGCGAATTCTAGGGCTTCGATAGTATTCCCGAAAGTTGGGATATCCGAATTAACCGTAATGGCATCTATTTCAGTTTTTGCATCTTTCATTGCCTGCAAAAATGCGGGTTTGAAGTGCTCATTTTTTATTTGCGAAAACGGAGCGCTATCAAATTTTTCTAATAATGGGTTCATATGTTAAAAGTTCAAGTTCTAGTTTAAATGTCAAATTCAAAATATACAATGACGAAACAATACAGATTTTATAATTTTTATTTATCTTATGTATTAGGCTACCGCTAGACCTTCTCGATAAACCTCGGTTACTTTGCTGTTATAAAGCTTTTGGTGGTACGAACTATACTGATTTTCACGAAAATTTACTGACAACTACTACTACCGCTTACCGCTAACCTCTTTGGCTCCATCAATAACTTTTTGTTTCAATCCTTCTTTGTAAAGAATGATTTTGTCAAGAACACAGGTATCGGCGCTACCGATAATCTGTGCGGCAAGGATACCGGCGTTTTTGGCTCCGTTTAGCGCAACAGTAGCCACAGGTACACCGCCTGGCATTTGTAGAATGGATAAAATCGAATCCCACCCATCGATAGAATTACGACTTTTCACGGGCACACCGATGACTGGCAAAGGGGATAACGAAGCGACCATGCCCGGTAAATGTGCGGCACCGCCTGCACCTGCGATAATTACGGCATAGCCATTAGCGTGGGCATTTTTACTGAAATCGAACAGTTTTTCAGGAGTGCGATGGGCCGAGACGATATCGACATCGACTTCAATATCAAACCCTTTTAAGATATCGATGGCTTCCTGCATTACGGGCAGGTCGCTGGTGCTTCCCATTACGATGGCTACTTTGTTCATAAAGTCTTTGTTTTATTTTTGTTCAGGATACTAACGGTCAATTTTTTAACGGTTTCCATTTCTTCAGGGTTGCTCGAAGCGATAAACAAAGTTAAGCTAGCAAGAGCTTCATTGCTAATAATTGATTTTCCTATTTTATCGACCAAGAGGCCATTTCTTTTAAGCGTTTTTCATTAAGGGCATATCCTCGAATCAGATACTGCTTTATCAAATTGCTGGCCCAAATTCTAAACTGAGTAGCTCTTGGGGATTTTACTCCATAGCCTACGGAAAGTATTGCATCAAGACTATAGATGTCAATTTTGCGTTCTACAATATGTCCAGACTCGTTTTGCGCAACTGTTGCATTTTTTGCAACAGTTGAATTTAAAACTAATTCCTCCTCAGAAAATACATTCTTAATATGTCTGGAAATGATAGATTTATCTCTTTCGAATAACTCCGAAATTTGATTTAAGGATAACCAAACAGTATCATTTTCGAGATTTACTTCAATCTCGGTTTTCCCATCTTCCGTCTTATAAATCTCTATATTATAAGGCATAAGTTATTTTGAAACCACTTTTATAGTCTCCTTTACTTGCTGCGCAATCCTCCTAGCTTCGGCAATATCTTCGTTCACAATGGTCACATGCCCCATTTTTCGAAACGGGCGCGTCTGCTTTTTTCCATAGATATGCGGGGTAACGCCTTCCATTTCTAAAATATCGGCGATATTTTCGTAGACCACATCGCCGGTATGACCTTCGGCCCCGACCAAGTTGACCATAATACCCGCAACCTTACTTTCCGTTTTGCCCAGAGGCAAGTCCAAAATCGAACGAATATGCTGTTCGAACTGGTTGGTATAACTGGCTTCAATACTATAATGCCCGCTATTGTGAGGTCTTGGCGCAACTTCATTAACTAGGATCTCATCATCTTGCGTTTGAAAGAGCTCTACGGCCAAAAGCCCTACATGCTGTATTTTTTCGGAAACTTTTAATGCAATTTTCCGGGCTTTTTCAGCTACTTTCCGGTCGATACGGGCGGGACAGATAACATACTCGACCTGATTCGCCTCTGGATGAAATTCCATCTCCACCACGGGATAGGTCTTTACTTCGCCGCTTGCACTTCGGGCTACTATAACCGCAAGTTCGTTCTTGAAATCGATCATTTCCTCGGCGATACATTCCCCCGCGGGAAGGCCTTCTAAATCTTCTTGTTTTCGTACTACTTTTACACCTTGACCGTCGTAACCGAACTGGGCCGCTTTCCAAATAAACGGAAAACTCATTCCACCATTGGCGATACTGTCCTCAATTTCGCTCTTGTAGGCAAACCGATGGAAATCTACCGTGGGAATACCGTTATCTACATAGAATAATTTCTGTTTTGCCTTGTTCTGTATGATGCGCAGTGCCTTTGGAGGTGGGTATACTTTTTTGCCTTCGTCCTCCAGTGCTTCCAAGGCATCAACGTTCACGTTTTCGATTTCGATGGTCAATACATCGACATCCTTCGCAAAGTCATATACCGCATCATAATCCATCAAACTGCCCTTCACAAATGTGTCACAGGCAATTCTACATGGCGCCTGATCCGAAGCGTCCATCACCTTCGTGCGAATGTCGAATTTTCGGGTTTCGTAGAGGAGCATTTTTCCCAATTGGCCACCTCCTAGAATACCTAATGTAAAGTTCGATGAAAAGTAGTTTTTTGCGTTTGCTGTCGACATCAATATCGTTATTTGTGCAAAAATACATTTAATTGAATAGAACCCCTAAAACGAGCAACGAGGCATTAGAAAAAAGAAATCAAAACGCTATATTTGGCATTCTTCAAATTTTAAAGCTTTGATAAAACTGCACGACAAACATTTTAAACCATTCTTGAGCGAAGCGCAAATCGAGGCCGCGGTTAAAAATGTTGCCGAGAAAGTAGCGGCCGATTATAAGGATAGGGTTCCGATTTTCGTCGGCGTATTGAATGGTGCATTTAAATTCGTATCCGATTTTTTGAAACACTACCAGCACCCCTGTGAGGTTTCCTTCGTTAAATTGAGCTCATACCAAGGTTTGACTTCTACAGGTATTGTCGAGACCCTTCTTGATGTTCCGGAAAATATTGAAGGTAGAAGCGTCATAATTTTAGAAGATATCATCGACACGGGCCGTACTTTGCAAGAACTGGTGCATTTGTTTTCAAAAGCTAACGTAAAGGAATTCAAGATTGCTAGCCTTTTTTATAAATCGGAGGTCTATAACGGCGAGTATACCATTGACTACTTTGGTATCGATATACCCGATAAATTTATTGTTGGTTACGGACTTGATTACAAGGAATTGGGCCGAAATCTAAAAGAAGTATACCAATTAAACCAAAAACATATGATCAATCTCGTACTGTTCGGGAAACCGGGTGCAGGAAAGGGCACCCAAGCAGAATTTTTAAAAGAAAAATACAATCTTAAACATATTTCGACCGGTGATCTGTTCCGCTACAATATGAAGAACGATACGGAACTTGGCAAATTGGCTAAATCATATATTGACCGCGGAGATTTGGTACCTGATGAAGTGACCATTAAAATGCTGGAGGATGCTGTAGAGAAAAACCCCGATGCAAGCGGATTTATTTTTGATGGGTTCCCGCGTACCGCAACCCAGGCCGAGGCTCTCGATGTATTTTTAAAGTCTAAAGGCATGAAAATCAATGCCACAATCGCTTTGGAAGCCAATGATGACGTATTGATACAACGCCTTTTGGAACGCGGAAAGGTCAGCGGGCGTACCGATGACCAAGATGAGGATAAAATACGCAACCGCTTTGAAGAGTACAATCAAAAAACCGCTCCTCTAAAGGATTACTATGAAGCCCAAGGCAAATTTCATAGTGTAAACGGTATTGGAGAGATCGATGCGATTACCCATCGATTGGGGAAAGTAATTGAAGAGTTGTAAAAAAATCTTACTTGGTGGACTTTAATCTGCAACCTGTTCTTAAAAGCGATTTGATTACACTGCGCCCCTTACGGCAAAATGATTTTAAGCTGTTGTTTAAAGTAGCTTCCGACCCCTTAGTATGGGAACTGCACCAACAAAAAGACCGCTATAAAGAAGAAGTCTTCGTTACTTTTTTTGATGGGGCCATGAAATCAAAAGGGGCCTTTGCGGTTATTGACAATAAGACGGGTCTTATCATAGGTAGTTCACGTTTTCGTGTTATTGACGAGTCCAAATCAGTAATAGAGATAGGTTGGTCTTTTTTAGGCCTGAACCATTGGGGAGGGGTTTATAATCGCGAGATGAAGAAGTTGATGATAAATTATGCCTTAGCGTATTTTGAACGAGTCGTTTTTTATGTTCATCCTAAGAATTTTAGGTCTCAACGGGCCCTTGAAAAACTTGGTGCTTTGAAAGGCAATAATTTTGGTGACTCTTGGGTCTTGGCGAAAGATAAAGGAGTAACCTTTTCGATCGATACGCCTTTAGTCTAATGGGCTAGATTGGAAAATGTCTTATTTTAGAGAATGTTTAGAACAAAACAATGCGCGAAGAGGTCGTAGGAACGAAAGAGGTATTCAAAAGTTGTTTTTTCGTCGGTTGTTCGGCAGTTATAATCCTTATCGCGGTTGCGTTGATTTACTTTTTTCTTTGGCCCTACGATTAGGGCTCCCCGAATAACGTAATCCCAACGTTTTAACGGTTTGTATTCATTACTTTCATTGATGAAAATGAGACTTAAATATTACATTATAAGAGGCACCTGTACAAGCCTACTTGTATTTATGGTGTGCCTGTCTTTTGCCCAATCTGACGACGCCAAAGGCGTTTACTTCACTACAGGATTAAAAATCGGGGAGGTCACCGATACCAGCGCAATCATTTTGACACGCTTATGTGCATCGGAGAAACCAAATCCGATTGTGCATCAACAAAAGGAAGCCCCAATGCGACATCCAATCGGTTTTGATGATACAATGCCTGTTAAAGAAATGGATGGCGCCGTAGAAGGTACTTTTGGTGAGGTGATGATTGAGCTTTATGGTGTAACGGACACAGTTTCCACAGGATGGAATTACGTTTCTTCCTATAAGGATTATACGTTTAAAAAGGTCTTCGAGAATTTGAGAGCGGATACCGAATATCAGGTAGTACTTTCTGGAAGGAGAACTTCTGAAGCTCCCATAAGGGTGATGAAAGGCCAGTTTCGAACAGCACCCGATGAACAAAAAATTGTTCCTGTATTTTTCACTTCTTCGACCTGTCAATATTTTTGGGATTATGACGACCCCGTTCGAGGTTTCAAGATTTATGACCAAATGCTGAAGATGGAACCAAATTTTCATTGTCAGACCGGTGATTATGTATATTACGATAAACCTGGGCCCATGGCAACAACAGTGGAGAAAGCACGCCATAAATGGCACGCGATAAATTCTTGGCCTTCTTTGGTCGATTTTTATGCGGAAACACCCCTTTTCATCCAGAAAGATGATCATGATATCGCCGATGACGATGCTACACCTTTTAGCCCGCCTTTTGGTGAAATCTCTTTTCAAGATGGTATCGAAATTTGGAACGAACAAACGCCCACCCATGAAAATAGACCGTATCGTACCCTACGTTACGGTAAAGATTTGGAAATCTGGTTTGTTGAAGGCCGAATTTTTCGAAATTCCGACAATTTGAAAAGCCCGGAAAGTTCGATTTGGGGTGACGAACAGAAAAAATGGTTTATGGAAACCGTATCACAATCCGACGCTACCTTTAAAATCTTGATGTCCCCCACACCGGTCGTCGGTCCGGACCGCGATTCGAAAAAAGACAACCATGCAAACAGTACTTACAAGGCCGAGGGTACATGGCTTCGGAATTTTATTGCTTCCCAAAAAAATATGTTTGTTGTCAACGGGGATCGACACTGGCAATACATCTCAAAAGATTCTGAAACTGGTGTTTTGGAATTTAGCCAAGGCCCGTCAAGCAATGAACACGCCCAAGGGTGGAAACAGGAAGATAAAAGGCCCGAACATAAGTTTTTAAGGGTCATGGGCGGATTTTTGGCTGTGAAGGTGTATCGAAGAGAAAACGTTCCTGAAATTGATTTTTCACACTACGATGTCGAGGGTACTTTAGTGAACTCTAAGATTATTTCTACCGAATAACAGTTCTGATTGCTTTGATGGTCTTTCAGAAAGAAAGAGGTTTCCTCGCTGCCTCATTCGAATTCCGTAATTTTGCCAACTCGTTTATAGGTCTTAAAAGGCTTAAGAGATTCTTGAACGGATTCCCGACCCCGCCTGAAGTATGGGCAGGTTCTCGGGAATGACAGAAAAGTTATTCAATTCATGACGGAAGGCAATTTTGTAGATTATGTAAAGATTCATGCCGAATCAGGTAATGGAGGCAAGGGTTCGGTACACTTACATCGGGAGAAATATATCACGAAGGGCGGTCCCGATGGAGGCGATGGCGGGCGCGGCGGTCATGTAATCGTTCGCGGTAACGAAAATCTATGGACGCTCGTAGGTTTTAAGTTCAAAAAACACTTCAAAGCTGGTCATGGAGGTCACGGTAGCAAGCAACGTAGCTCCGGTGCCGGTGGCGAAGATATTTACATGGATGTGCCATTAGGTACCGTAATCAAAAACCCAGAGACAAAGGAGACCCTTTTCGAGATTACCGAGCACGGTGAGGAGAAAATTTTAGTCGAAGGTGGTATGGGCGGTCGAGGTAACTGGCATTTTAAGACGAGCACCAACCAAACCCCTAGATATGCCCAACCTGGTATTCCCGGTCAGGAAATCGATGTCATTCTGGAACTTAAAGTTTTAGCCGATGTGGGGCTTGTAGGCTTTCCGAATGCGGGAAAATCAACCTTACTTTCCGTAATCACTTCGGCAAAACCTAAAATCGCCGATTATGAGTTTACGACCTTGAAACCCAATTTGGGTATTGTGCAGCATCGTGATTATCAAAGTTTTGTAATGGCCGATATTCCCGGAATTATTGAAGGAGCCGCTGAAGGCAAAGGACTCGGGCATTACTTTCTGCGACATATCGAACGCAATGCGACTTTGTTGTTTTTGATTCCCGCGGATAGTAATGATATTGGAAAGGAATATAACATATTGTTGGACGAACTGCGAAGATATAATCCCGAATTGTTAGATAAGGAACGTTTGATCGCTATCTCAAAGAGCGATATGCTCGATGAGGAGTTAATGACCGAGATGCGGAAGGAACTGGACGAAGATTTAAAGGGTATATCCTTTCTGTTTATTTCCAGTGTTGCTCAACAAGGTATCACCGAACTGAAAGATCGGCTTTGGGCGATGTTGAACGGTTAATGAGTTCAAATTTTGCTTTCAATTTAATACATAGCGTAATGAAAAAAATAATGGTATTTGTTCTATTCCTTTTTTTAGCATCCTGCAATACCATTAGGGTCGGCTACGATTACGATAAAGAAGTCGATTTTACAAGCTATGAAACCTATGGATATTATTCCGATTTGAAAACCGGCCTAAGTGAACTCGATACCAGGCGATTGCTCGATGCTATCGATGCCGAAATGCAGTTAAAGAGCATCCGGTTTTCGGAAGACCCTGATTTTTTCGTCCATATTGAAAGCAGATCTTTTCGAGCGCCCCGAAATAATAATGTCGGTGTCGGTATCGGTGGAACAGGACGAAATGTCGGCGGGGGTGTTTCCGTAGGAATTCCTGTTGGCCGATCAAATTTAGAGCGTGAGATTCGTTTTGATTTTATCGATAGTAAAAAGGAAACGCTGTTTTGGCAGGCCATAAGCGAAAGTACATTCAAGGAAAATGCTTCCCCCGAATTGCGGGAAGAACGGTTGAAAGCTATTGTGTCAAAGGTTTTTGCAAAATACCCTCCTAAGTAGCTTCTTTTCTGTATGATTCTTGTAATCAGTAAATAATACGAGTTTTGTAAGAATACTTCTGTTGTTGAAAAGTTTTATCCGTAGGTGCTTTTTTATTTGATAATTTCAGCTAGTCTTTGAGTAAATCGCGCCGAATTCAGGCGCATATCAAAGTTTTGTAACGACTCCCACAAACGTTCTAGACTTGTTTTTTCAGAGACCAAAAATTATCATTCTTCAGAAAAGATAACCTGGATTTCGAATGCGCAAGCGTGCACAATACTATATCGAAAACTATAAAATAGAAATCGTCAAAACTTTTTTTGGGAAGGAAAAAGTGCTGCTCAACGGCAAAAAGGTTTCTGAACACACCGGTAAATTTTCTGTTGAACACAGTTTTAGCATAAATGATAATAACTATCGTATCACGCGTAGAGATGGTGCTTCTGCCCAAAAAATGAATACATATGAAATCCGTAAAGACGGTGCACCAGTAGCATTAGTAAATGCCGTGCAACAGAGTTCAATGCAAATGCTATTGTTGATTATAGCCGTCGGTTTGGGTTCGGGATTTATTTTTGGGATACTACTTTACAGGTTGTTCTTTCCCGTATCGATCTAAACTTATTTTCGCTTTACTTTCACCACATAGGTCGCCATGATGGTGCTGTCTACCAGTATATGCACGTCGTACGAGCCAGATCTATCGAATACGTATTTGAGGTTATAGTTTTCTGCTTGGCGTTCGATTACGGGATTTACGCTTTCACTCGAATACCCTCTTTTAAGCGATAGACTTAGGGAATTTTTTAGCATCCGCTCGGGTGCTTTCAGTTTAAAAACAACGGGTTCAATTTTCTTAAGCTCGACAACCATTTTTTTCGGTGCTATCGGAATAATAGTCCGCCCAAAAGCTTCCTTATACACCACGGGGCCTTGTAGAAACTGCTCAAAAGTAGGTGGATTTGGTAGTAACGTCCATTTGGTTTTTAATGGATAATGGTTTTTGACGAACAATGCTGGGTCGGCCAAAAAATAGCCGTCGTAATAATCGGATTCAAATTCGGGTCCATCCTCCTTCAACATAATACGACCTGCCGACCAGGTTGCATCGCATAAGTACCATTTATCGTTTAATTTGACCGCGTTCCAAGCATGGTTGGGAATGCTTTCTTCATTTAAAATCAGCGTGGGGGTGCGTCCATAGCCGTTTACAATCTCGCACTCGATATCTGCCAATTTTGCCAGCTCGCATATCAAATACGCATAACCCGTACAGGCAGTCTTTCGGTGCTGTACCAGTTTTTCAAAGACCTTGGGCGTAAAACTGTTGTTCCAGTCCAGAAACGCTTCCCGATCTTCGGATATTTTTTTACGCTTTTTACGGGTTTTGAGGTACGCACTATAATCGTTTTCAATATTAGTACAGACCCAGGTATACAGCGCCCTGAACTTTCCGGCCTCATGGGGCAGTTTTGCAGTTAGATTAAAAACTAAAAGCGGTAGATTTTCCAAGCTCGCCCCTTTGTGGAGCAGGGCAATACTATCGGCTTTCTTAAAATCTAGATGGCTGAAATCAGAACGCTGTCCGTACGATAATGAGCTTATCGTAACCCAAAAAAGAAAGAAGGCCCTCACTTTTTGAAAAGGGTTATAAACTTCTGAAAAATGTTTCTTTTGCTCTCGTACACACCGTCTACGACCAATGCGCCCATGAGTTCGATATCAGCATCGTCGAACGCAATATCGATTTCAATGGTTTTAGAAGCATTCGTTTTCACCTCGTATATTTTGGTATCATACCCGAGGTAGCTAAATACCAGAACATCACCCACAGTCAAATCTTTGGGGAATTCGAATTTTCCGTCCAAGTCTGTTATAATGCCTTCTGCTATTCCTTTTAGAACAACATTGACACCGGCCAATGGTAAATTATCTTCATCGACCACTGTGCCCTTTATGGTATAGCTTTCTTGAAAAGAACTATCGGTCAGATAAGTGTTCTGGGCCGTATTTATTTCCGTTTTTTGGGCGCCGTAGGTAGTGGCAGTTTCTTGAGCGGTGATATTTGAAACCGTACACAAGGTCAATAGCGAAAAAGCCATCGCTCCGATACCTTTGGTCAAAATATTCGAATTTGTCTCCATACCGATTGCATTTAGAGGATTACCGATTTGCCTGCTTTTAAACCTTCCACAGGTAGATGAAGGATTTTTACAAAGATAATCGATCAGTTCGGTTTGTGACATTTTGGTAAAATCGATGACCTCTTTTTCACAGGATGTACAAAAACGTCCCTTTTCGGTCTTTGCGAAATTTTCAAATTTTTCGGAACAGGGATTTTCTACGGAAATACAGATTCTTGTTTTCATAATTCTTTGGATTTAAATTTTCCTCTAAACTATGCCAATAGTTGTGCTCTTGAAACCTATAATGAGCAGGTGGTTGGTTTTGTAATGTAAACTGGGCGTTTCAGCTAGTCTAGCCAATTGAAGTTGAACTATTTGAATGTGGAAGTATGCAGTATTTAAGGTTCAAGAACGCCTGAAGGCATTTTCAAGGTTCAAGGGATAAATTTATTTGAGAGAAATCTTTAGACCTTTAACATTGTACTTTGAACTAACCGACTGCCTACTGCAATTGCGTACAGCCACCTATTGCTTGTCAAATGAACTTGTTCTCAATTAAAACCGCTGATACTTTAGTCAACCTCGACCCGAATTCCTTCGGAATGACTGGAAAACTCCGGTGCGTACATGCTTTGAATTGTAGTAATTCCGTTACTGAACGTACCCGCATTGTTGACCCGTAGGTCATATTCAAAAACATAAACCCCTTTGGGCAGATAGTCAAAAAAGAAATTGGTACTGGCGTCTTTTGTGCTTTCGTAGTAGCCAAGTCCGTCTTGCCATTTATATTGTGATAGTACATTTACAGGTTCAAAACCAGCAGCCCGCATGTCTTTCATGTGCAAGAATTTCATGTCACGGTCAGACCGCAATTCAATGCGAACGCGCACCAAGTCACCGACTTTTAAATCGGTTTTCTTATCGATTTCCGAGATTTCCTCTCCGGTATCCGTATTCTTCTTTAGGAAGAGTTTCTTTTTTAATTGCAAGGGAGTTTCAGCGGTGGTTATCTTGTCTAAATCCTCAAAATACTGCCAGTACAGTGCGCCCCAAGCGATACCTTTCCCTTTTTTGCCTAGTGTCACTTCAGCCATTTTCGGATTGATTTCTTTGTTATTCCATGATGTTTTGAAATAACCGGTCCCAGCTTCGACCTGCACGTCTTCCATTCGGGAAGGGGCTATTTTTTCTTCGCCTACCTGCACATCGACGGCATCGGTGACCGAAAGCCAGTCGCTTCCTTGTCGTAGCAATGCATAAGTGGCCGCCGTAGTCGCTTTGGTGGTTTTCCACTGATTGGTCTGTTTGTTTTTAAGCAACCATACCTTGAGCTTGTCAATGATTTCCGTATCGTTCTGTATCTCTCCAAAGGCTTCTATGAGCAAGGCCTGCGTTTCAATGGGAGCTTGATACCAGTACCATGAGGCCGTATTTTCTTTCCAATACATACCCAGTTCTTCAGAATCGATACTGTTCTCTTTTAACGAACGTACTATTTTGTTCGAAGTAACCCTATCTTCCATACGATGTAGGGCCAAGGCCAACATTCCTTTGGAATATAATCCCTTGTTCATCCAATATTTTTGTGCCTGCCCTTTGTAATAAGCGGTTATATCGGTAACGTTTTTGGAAGTTTTGATATCCTTAAAAAAACTGCGCATATATAGATAATGGATTTGGGTTTGACTCAAATGGTCGTTATTCAAGTCCACCGCGTATTTTTTCATACGGTTGTATTCGTTTACGAATTCATCGTCCAGATACGAGATTGCATTTTGAATCATCTCTTTCTGTTCTTTGGGCGGAGCCGAAGTTTGGTCACTGAGCGAAGCCGAAGTGAGCTTTTTTAAATGCCCCAACCCTGTGATGATATGTTGTGTGATAAATCGATTGTTGGGTCCACCATTGAACCAGGCCCAGGCTCCGGACGATTTTTGGTCGTTTTTCAATTTGTTCAGGGCTTCGGATTGTTCCCGCTTCATTTTATCAAGATTGAACAATAGGGCGATGCGCTTCTTTTGTTCAGTTTCTGATTGGGAGTCACGCAGCCATGGAGTTTCCTGGATCAAAAGCGATTTAAGTTCTTCGTTCTTTTCCAGATTACTGATCAAGGCGTCGGAACTTGCCCACTGCTGAAAAACCTCTTGAATTCCGGGATTCGAATTCGCGATATGACTTGCCAAGGTATTCGCATAGTATCGTGCAAAAGTCTGCTCGTTACAATCGTATGGATATTCCATAAGGTAGGGCAGGGCCTGTATCGCATACCAAGCAGGGTTCGAAGTAATTTCCAAGGTAAGTTTATGGTTGCTTAGCGTAGTCGAGGTATTATTCTTCAATTTATCCAAAACAAAGGTCTTCGACTGGTCGCCGCGCACCCACATCGGTAGGGTTTCCGTCACTAACATGCGATTGGTCAAAACCGGGAGTGTGTTTTGCTCCCCATCGCTAAAATCACCGGCCTTTGCAATGATTTTATATTGCACGGCCTGTAGGCCTTTGGGGATTTTTAAGCGCCATGAGACTTGGGTATTGTTGAGGGAATCGACGGTGAAATTTTTGATTACTTCACCTAAGGCCCCCTCTGCCTGCGGCCTCTCCCCCGAGGGGGGAGAAATTAATAGTTTTTTTGAAATAGCTGCATTGGTCAATGCATCCGTTAGTATTAGTTTGGTTTGACCAGAAAGTGACCTATCTGTCAGGTTGGAGATTTTGGTGCTTATGGTGATTTCGTCGCCTTCCCTGAGAAATCGAGGTGTATTGGGTAGCACCATCAATTCTTTTTGGGTCACGGTCTTTAAACTGGTAACCGTACTTTGTAACGATTTGGTGTGTGCCAATAGCTGTAGTTTCCATTCGGTCAACGCTTCTGGAGTAGTGAAGCTAAAAGAGACATTACCTGCTGCATCGGTGTGTAACTGTGGAAGGAAAAACGCCGTTTCCTGAAGGTTTTTGCGGATTTTTACATCGTTGAAATCAGTGTCTTGTTCATTTTCATCATTGATAGTATCTTCCTCCGGCTGCTGTCTTTCTGACCTATTTGCTCCTAGAGTTTCTTTATTTTCTCTGCTAGAATCCACTACTTGAACTCCGGCTACATTTCCTTCTAGATTGTCTGCAACAGCTTCTTCCATTTCCATGGCTGCGGCTGCCATAGGAGCCGACCGTTTTAGCTTCATGGTAGCAAAACGCCCTCTTCCACCTTGTCCGAAATACAATCCGAACCAATCCAACGAATCGTAATACTGGGGTTTGAAACTGTAGATGGTATTGTCGACATAGCTTCGGAACGAAATGGTACCAAAACTGGTATTGGCGTTGGTATAGCTGTTGGAATAGTAGGTAGGTCGTATCAACGGATCAAAACTCCAATAATGGCCCCGAAAAGCATCCAAAGAAGCATCGTACATACTGGCCAGCAGTTCAGCGGCTACTTTTTCGCCCTTCGGCCCTTTGATCTTGAACGACCAGGTTTCATCCGTCCCCGGTTGTAGCTTGTCACGAAAAGTCAAGGTCTCGATTTCAAGATCTGTTTTGGGATAAGGCACGGAAACGGCCAAGGAACCCGAACGGAACGAGTTGAAGGCTGCAAAACTGTAATTGATGGCAAATCCGCCCAAATCTTCAGAGGTTACGGGGATGGTTATCGTTTTGGAGTTATCGCTCAAACGAACCAGTTGCGTATCGACAATCTTCTTATTTTTTTCAACAAAAACGGATACTGAAAGATTTTTTGCATTTGAAGATAGCGTTACCTCGACCTTTTCCCCAACGCTATACGTATTCTTATCCGTCTTTATCTGGAAAAGTTGATTATCCGCCAGTTTTTTATCGTTATCACTGGAAATGGTCGTTTGCGCAATATCTTTTACGACCTGTCCGAATTTGTCCTTGGTCTCCAATGCGATAATATATTTTCCTGAAGCCCATTTTTTAATTCCTGCGAGTTCGATTTCACTTGTTTTTTGAGTATCGAAATCTGTTTTCCAGACCAGTTTTCCCTTCTCCCAATTCCGAGGGTCATCCTCATCCGCAAAGGCATCATTAGGAAATAGTTTTTTGAATTCTGCTTCGCTCCATGCTGTATAATCGGGTGCAGGCCATGGTCTGGGTCGGAGTACCTGATCAGGGGCTTTCAACTTATACATTTTTAAGGTTCCCTTTGCCGATACGGACTGCCCGTTCAGATTGGTGGTCGAGATGGAAAGCTTATTATTCTTTTTATCCTTGTTCAAGGGGTCGGGAACGTAAATCGTAGCGGTAAGCACATGGTAGCCGATCGTAACGAAAGTGGTGGCACTATGTGTTTCCCCATTAATATCCGTCACATCGGCTGTCACTTCATAGTTGAAAGTCGGTAGGTTTTCTGCCGAAAGGCTATTATCGGGGATGGCCTTAAAATCGATTTCATAGTTACCCGAAGCATCCGTCTTGGTCACCCCATGGGCGATTTCCTGGGGAGTGCTATTGTAATAGGGATGGCTCCAGTAATACCATCTCGGAAAATAAACCGCCCTCTTGACCCGGTAGCTGACCTTGGCATCGGTAATTTTGCTTCCTGCGTAGGCAACGGCCGTACCAGTAACTGTGACGCTATCGTTTACTTTATAGGTTTCGGTTATAGGCTTGAAGGAAGTTTCAAATTTGGGGCGTTTGTACTCTTCTACCGAAAAGTTGGTGTAGCCGTTCAAGGCCACATTTTCGCTACTGACCTGCAACGAAAAGTTTCCGGTCAGGCCTGTGTTCGGTAAAATGAATTCCCCTGAAAAGGAACCGTATGTATTGGTCTTGAATTGCTGTTTACCAACACTTTGGCCATTGACATCTTTGAGTTCGACCGTGGCCATCGTATTTTCTAGAATCGATGATACCCCTTGGGTATTTTTTATGGCTATCCCCTTAAAATAAAGCGGTTGCCCCGGCCTATAGATGCTTCGGTCGGTAAACAGGAAACAGGAAAAATTGGTGCGTTTCGAATCCGCATCATATTTTTTATTGATATAAAATTCTCCATAACTGGCTTTTTCTTTTGTGCGGGAAACCATAATGTTGACATCGCTCCAATTTTCATCGGATAGGGGGATACTCACTTTCCCCATTTCATCCGTAAACAAGCTTTTGTTCAGATACGGTTTATTGTACTTTTTTAAGTACGAAAAATGCATTTTAGCTCCCTGAATTGGAGCACCGTCATGTCTTTCGACAACTTGATAATTGAAATGTGTTGGGGTATGTGTTTCAATTAAGGCCATATCGGTCACCTGAACCGAACTAAAAGCAAAGGTCTCTTCGGGGGTGTCTTTTGGAGTCGCCAAGATGACGTACTGTCCATTCTCGAAGGGTGGCACCAAGACTTCTGTGCTATGCCGTTGATAGTCATTTTCGTTCTTGACGGTCGCTTCCCATTTTTTTGCTGGGGATAGTTTTTGAATGAAAGCCAGTTGTTTAGCTTGGGGATATAGTGCGTTAAGTGTTTTAAGCTCTTCTTTTGAAACTTGGTAGGCGGTAAGGTGCAGTCCATCATAATTCTTATAATCCACCAGCAACCTTGAAGGGCGATCGATAGGAATATACTTCTCGCCCCGTAATTGTAGGCTGGTAGCTAGAATCTGTGATTTCAGGGCTCTGCACTTGTCCGAACCCCTACTGTCGGGAAATCGTGCTAAGACAGCCTCGCAGATTTCCAAAGCTTCTTTTTGTTTCCACCGGTTTTTTTCATTTTGTCGGGCTTGGTAGCTATTGCCCTGTTGGTGGTGCAAAAGCGCAATTTCATAAGTGTAGAGCGCTGAGACCTCATGTTGTTTTAAGCTTTCCGCCGAGTTTTGCAAGACTTCGAGATAGTCTTCCTCTTTATTTTGAAATACCGCGTTTTGATAAATAAAGCCCAAGCGTTCGATATCTATAGCAACAAGTGCATCTAATTTCGGCTCTGGAAAATGGAATTTCAATAATTCTTGATAAACATAGAGTGCCTGTAACTGTAACGAAGTGAGGTCGTTAGCATCGATTTTTCGCTGTGTGAATTCGTAAGCGTCGCATAAGAGTTTGGGGTCATCGATTTCAAATTTATCGGCAGGTCTGGTGATGGCCGTTTCTGAGGTGCGATAAAATGCGAGTGCCGTATGTGCCAATACATCGAATAGGGTAGGGCGGTAAACTTCCGAACCGGGCTGATTGTTCAAGATTTCTTTAAAATCTTTTAAACCCGTTTCTTGCAGCCCCTCCTTATTTTTTAGGGATGCTTCAAAGTGAACGCTGACCTCTTTGAAAAGGGTGGTCAGGTCCCATGTTCTAAAATCGGTAGGGTCGACTTTGCGCTCCGTTTTTGTTCGATCGTAAAATTGATAGCGATTTTGTTGAAAAAATTGCCAATAGAGGTTGGCCAAATAGCTTTCCAATATGTTCTTCGTGGGGAACTCCGCTTTTTCGATTTCAACCTTAAAATCGTCAACTACGTTGAGTTGTGCGTTTTCCTCTAAAGTCATCGCGTACTTAGAAGTATACAGTAATGCTTTTACGATCTGTGCCGAATTTTTTTCTTTTTTGGCTTTTAGAGAGATAGCGTCCACGACTTTAAGCGCCGACTTGGTCAAGGCCTCGCTTTCCAATTTTTGTACTTTTTTCCAAAGTACTTCATACGAACCCTCGTTGCTTTGTGCCTGTGTCATTTGTGAAAAAAGGAGTATCGTTAAAATCAGGGATAGCTTCTTCATACCTATAAAATTACGGAACAAAAGTGAGCAAAATCAATGCCACTCCAAACAGGGAATGAGCGAGTTGTACTTTCCAATGAGTTAAGCGGAGGAAATTGAAAGTTGAAACTACACCAAAGAAAAAAGAAGTAAGGTCATTTCGTTCGAATCAAACTTATAACGATAAGGGAACATTTTGATAATAGAAGGGTTCTATTTTAGCAAAGAGTATAAACAACTCCCTAACCTATCAAAATATATGGAAAAGAATTTTTTAGAAGAATGGGCTACGTCCTTGCGAACTACTTTTTTGCTGTTTTTTGTTTTGATATTTTTACTGATTATAGCTTCTTGGTAAACCATTCTATTAGTGCTGAGACCTATATTTTCTATAGGCTTTTCAACAATCCCCCGTCAATGGGAATTTGCGTTCCCGTAATATAACCTGCTTTTTCAGAAGCCAAAAATGCCACTAGGTAACCATATTCTTTGGGATCACCGATGCGCTTTACGGGTACTTTTGATTCCATATCTTTTCGTACCTCTTCTGGCGAGATACTTAACTGTTCCGCTTTTTTAGCGTTCAGTTGCTCGATGCGTTCCGTATCAAAATACCCGGTAAGAATGCTATTTACGGTGATTTCGTACTGCCCCACGTCGGTTGCCAAAGACTTTGCCCATGTGACTACGGCAGCCCTTATGGTATTCGACAATGCCAAATACGATAGGGGTTCCTTTACGGAAACCGAGGCTACATTAATAATTCGGCCCCATTGATTCTTTTCCATTTGTTTTAATGCGAGCTCCGTTGTAAAAACCACTGTTTTAAAGAGTAGGTCAAAAGCTTTTTGGTAATCTTCTGTCTCTTTTTCCAAAGCATTCCCTGCGGAAGGGCCTTGGGTGTTGTTTACCAGAATATCTACCGAATTATTTTCGAAATACTCGGAAATTATGGTTTTATATCCTTCAAAATTGGAAAAATCGACCACTAGATATTGATGTCGCTGGCCTTGATCTGTAGGTAGACTGGAAACCATCTGTTTCAACTTCTCAGTGCTACGCGACATTAGGGTTACACTTGCCCCACTTTCGGCCAATTGTATGGCAATGGCCTTTCCGATACCGCCACTGCTACCGCCGACCAGTGCTTTTTTTCCTTTTAAAGTTATATTCATGTAAAAGAGATTATTGGTTACAGGTTAAGGATAAATGGTTTTTCACCATTACCCCTAACTCAAAATCTTATTTATACTCCGAGCGTACTGGGCTAAAAACATCCATGAGTTTACATTCCGTCAAAGCTTTGCCGCTATGCGTTGCATGTGGGGGAATGATAACAATATCATTAGGTTCATAAACTTGGGTTTCGCCGTTTACCGTAAATTCAAAGTTTCCTTGAAGTACCTGCATAATCTGCTCGTTCTTATGGGAATGTTCGGGTACTTCAGCATCTTTCTCCACTTCCCAAAAAGCGATAGACATATTTTCGGCATGAATCAATTTGCCGTGGTAGCCTGGCATAATTTCTTTGGAAGGAATTTCGGAAAGGTTCATGGAATTTCGTTTTCCCACGAAGATAAAAAGAATCCGCCATGAAATAAAAGACCTCGAAGGTTTTACTTCGACTGCGCTCAGCACAGGCAAAACCCTCGAGGTCTATGCGACTTCTTCTAGAATTATGTGCTTGTGGTCGACCGATTAGTTTTGTTGGGTATCTACCATTTGGAGGCTTTGTCGGGTTATTCCCACCGCACAACAACAAGCTCACAACGTCGGTTCCATTCATGGTCTTCTTCGGTGCAACTTTCTGCAGGTTCACATTTTACAATGGGCTGTGACTCGCCATAGCCTTTGGCTACAACCCTGTTCTTGGCAATGCCATTCTTCACGAGGAATTCCTTCGCTGCATCCGCTCTTTTTTGGGAAAGATCTCGATTGTACTCCGCATTGCCACGAATATCCGTATGGGTACCGATTTCTATGACCATGCCGGGGTTATCTCTCATAATCTTTGCGACCTTGGCCAAACGCTCGCGCGCCTCTCGCCGAACATACCAAAGACTGTAATCAAAATGGATTTCCTCTGTTTTTATGATGGTGCGATTGTTTTCCTTAACAAGGGCCTCCTCTTTTTTGATGACGGCTTCAATGCGATCAAACTTTTCTTTTTCCGCTTTTTGTTGTGCTACCTTTTCGAGCTTTTTCGATTCTTTTTCTTTCTGGATGCGTTCTTTTTCGGCCGCTTTTTCTTCCCTGATTTTCCGCTCCGCTTCGACCTGCGCAATTCGCTCGGCTTCTTCTTTTTCTTTTTGTAGGGCCAGTGCTTTTTGCTTTTCGCGTTCCTGAATGGAAAATAAGGTCAATGCCCCATCCTTGACCGCATCTCGCTCCATATCGGTAAGAACGGTCTTGAAATTGTCTTCATATCCTTCCTTTTTCGCTTCGATACGGTATTGTGAGGCACATTCGACAGAAAATCGAAATGTGGCATCCGTTGTTGTCACCAGGCTTTGAAGAACTTTTCCATCGGTATTCAAAAGTTGTACGCGAGCATTTGGTAATGGCATCTTTGTGGTCTTGTCCGTGAGTGTTCCGGCAATAAACTGTTTACAGTCTTCGATAAGTAAGGGATGGGTTTCCGTGAAGGAATAGATATCATCGCTTCCTTTTCCACTTGGGCGGTTCGACGAAAAATATCCTGTTTTTCCATCAGCATTTAGCGATAACGAAAAATCATCGTAACCACTATTGACAGGTAAGCCCAGATTATCGGGATTTGCAAAAGCTCCATTCTGTTTTTTTGATACAAAGACATCCAAAAGACCGAAACCCGGATGACCGTTCGATGCGAAATAAAGGTTTCCTTCTGCATCTAAAAATGGGAACTGTTCTTTTTTATCTGTATTGATTTGCGGTCCAAGATTTATGGGATTTCCAAAGTAACCATCTTTTTGAATAGTAACATAGTAAAGGTCGAAAGAGCCAAAACCACCTTCACGGTCGGAGGCAAAATAAAGTTTGGTTCCATCAGGGCTCAGCGCCGGATGCTCGGTAGAAAAATCATCGCTATTGAAGGGAAGTGCAACTATATTTTTCCAAGTGTCATCTTGCCATTCCGCGCGATAAATCTTGAGGTTGCTTATTTTGTCCGTATCGGTCTTCTTTTTACTGTTACGCGTAAAGTAGAGCGTTTTTCGATCCCTGGTGATTGCAAAAGTACCCTCGTGGAGCTTCGTGTTGATTTTTTTCGAAAACGAAGTGCTGAGACTGTCACCGATCAGTATTTTTTCTAGCGGATGTGTATAGATATCGAGATACTTCTGATTGTTCCAGCGATATAGTTTTGGTAAGGTACCCGCTTGTTTTTGGGAAGCACTATAAATCAAAATGGAGTCTACCTGTGCCGCACCGAATTCGGAAGTAGTCGTATTTAAGGCCAGATTTTTTATTTTGAAACGTTCGCCGATGGCACGCACATTTTCCAGATATGTTCTATCCGTTGAAATTCGGATGACTTTTTCTTGCTGACTTTTTTTGGTATAGAAGTTCGATAAGACTTCGTCGGCTTTACCATGTTCACCAATGGCCTTAAGCGATTGGTTCAGTTTAAAATGGTAGCTTTCGTGAACGTTTTCGCCGTAGTTCGAAATCAAATAGCCGTACCAGCGTGCTGCGGCTTTCATGTCAAAGGTATGATAGTAGCTGTCCGCCAGGTTTTTGATCAGTTTTGAACTCTTGTTTCGGGGCAACAGCGTTTCGTACAATGGAATTGCATCGCTATAGTAGGCTCTTTCGAAATACGCATCTGCACGCTTCAATTCTTGCTGGGCAAAAATTGAGTTTGCGACACCTAAAATCATTAGTATGAATACGAGTTTTTTCATATCAATAAAATCTGGGGGATTTGTCGTACCCTTTTCCGAGCCCCAAAAGATCGAGGTCAAAAAGAACGAAAATTTCATGCGACCCCGAGCTGTAGGTACTGAGGTTCGATAAGGTGTAATCGTAGGCATAACCAATACGCAGAGCGGGTAGAACAGATAAATTGAACATCGCACTGACCGAATCTTCCAACCGGTATGACAAGCCGCCTTCGAAGCGATCGTTGAATAATACATTCAAAGAAGCATCGAAGGTTATGGGTGCTCCCTGTACCATTTTGGCCAATACCGAAGGTTTTATTTTCAAATCGGCATTCAGCTCGTACACATAACCAGAGGTCAAAAACAGATGTATATTTTCGGACCCGATACGGTTGATGCCATTTCTGTTTTCAAGGTGTTTGGAGGTCAAGAGATTCGGCGCGGATAAGCCTGCATAGAAATTTTTACGATGGTAAAAGGCACCGACACCAACATTGGGGAATGTGCTGTTCAGGTTGTCGTTAAAGGCTTCATCATCCTGAAATTCGGGAAACATAAAGCCGTTGAAATTGGTCTCAAACGTAGTTACGCCCCCCTTGAGACCTAAAGAAAGATTACTTTTTTCATCCAACTTCAAGATATAGGCAAAATCGGCATAGATGTTATTTTCCTTTAGGGCCCCGTCACCGATATTATCCGTAATAAGGGAGATGCCCGTCTCAATTTTTTCGCTCAAGGGCAGGTGGGCAAAAAAGGTCAGTGTCTCAGGCGCACCAACGGTATTTTTCCATTGCGAACGGTACAATACCCCAAAATTGAGCATACCGGGCGCGTCGGTAGTGTATGCAGGGTTGATAACGCTCATGTTATACATGTACTGCGTGTACTGCGGGTCTTGTTGGGCGCGCAAAGTGTTTTGGCACAGCAACATGGTAATTAAAATAAGATATATATATTTCACGAAGGGGCTGTTTCAGGTTTCAAGTTTCAGGTTGAATATTTAAAGCTATTTCTACTCCAAAGTGTGTGTTTTGCTTGTTGTTTAATAGCTCGGTTTTTTTGTCGAATCTGAATCTGTATTTATTTTGAGTTTGTATTTGAGTTTTGAACTTGCGCTTGAACTTTAATCTTACCGGTTCAAATAAAGTCTGCCCTGTATCGGGGTATGCCCATCTTTGTTATAATCTATAATATAGAAGTACACTCCGTTCGGGGCTGTACCGCTTCCGTTCGAACCGTCCCATGCCGGTCTGTTGTTATCGCCTTTGAATAGCGTCGTACCGTATCGGTTCAGAATTTCTAAAGTAAAATCCGGAAAGATTATCCCGATATTCGGCACAAAAAAGGTATCGTTTCGGCCATCACCATTTGGGGAGAATCCGTCAGGAATAAAGAAACCGTAATCTTCAGGGTCACAATTCGTCAAATCGACGGTTACCGCCATTCGTGCGGGGTTCATACAGCCCGTATCAGGATTAAAGCTTTCGGCATAATAGGTCATGTCGGCTTCCAGTAAAACGGTATCGTCCAATGGATTTCCATTTTCCGGAGCATCGTACCAAAGTACTTCGAACGGATTATCGCTTTCAGCTTCCCGCAGATCGGCTACGGTTGGGTTGTCAAGTCCGCAGAGGGCTAGATTAGAGAACTGTAGTGAGGCGGGTTCGAGTCCATATACCTTGGGAACGATTTCCGAACGTCCTGTACTTCGACATTGCCCACCGACTTCTGTTGCTGCGAAATAACTTTGTCCGTCGACAAGCAAGGTGCTTTCCGGCAAAGCCGTACCGCCGCTAGCCGATTGGAACCAGACCGTATTTGCTGAGGTTTCCACACTTTCGTTCAAGTTAGCGATCGTAGCATTTTCCGAACCGCAAAAAACCGGGTTTAGATTTACGATTGTCGGTGTTTCGGGGTCTATAAGGCTTACCGTTACCTGTATTCTATCCGAACCTTCGCAGTTGTTATCGGGGTCGATATTCGAGATAAAATAGTCCTCACCATCGACGAGTGGGGTATCCAAAGCCAGAATATCCATGTCGGTGGCGGTGTCATAGAACAGTATCTGCCCGTTGGCGGTCACTTCGATATCGGCCAAGGTCGGGGCATTGGGGTCGAATTCACTAAGACAGATGGATTGCTGCGCTTCAGCAACCGGAAGTGCAGGCACCCCTTCGACCGCAAAGTTTTCGTTCAGTTCAAAATCGAATTCCGTTCTACAGGGCGTAGTATCGTTTTGGGTGCTGCGAACCCGAACTGTGTAATTGCCTTGAGCCAGTGTAGCCACATCGATTTGGTAATCTGCCGTGCCGCCCGCAAAATTGATCGTATTGTCTATCAGAACGGCACTAGTCTCCTGGGAAACGACTTCGTAAGTCACCAAGTATTCGCCATCGGCAAGCACCGGCGCGTCGACGAGTACATCTATTTGGGTAGCGTTACATGAATTGTCAACCAAAAGGTCAAGATCTATACTTGACGGAATTGCTATTATCGTAACAGTGTCGGTAATCTCACAATCCAAAGGAAATCCGCTGGCTACCTCAAAACTGATTTCATAATCGCCCGTCTCCGTAATCTGTTCGGTGGGTATCGCCAAGCTCGCATTTCCTGAACTAAAGCCTATACCATTCAAAGTAAAAGTACTTTCGGCACTGCTTGGGGCCGATAGCGTGTACGTGATATCGTAGTTACCGCTTGCCCTGTCGAAAGAGGCATCAAAAATACCATTTAGGGAAACTGGAATATCCGCTCCTTCACAACTATCGGTGGCACTCGCTATAGGATTACTTACAACAAAGTTTACCGGTGCGACCTGTATATCGGGGCATACCTCTGCCCCTAAAGAATTAATGGTCAAAGTTGTTGTTTCATTAAGTATTACTTGATCGGCATCGATTTCAAAAAATCCGGTGCCATCGTTTCTGAGGGTCATGGGCGAAGTACCGCCACCTGTACCACTAGCGGATGCTGTTGTGTATTGGGCGGTATAAGTGCCACTCGGGATAAGCGTATCATCATAATTCGTAATGTCAATAGTATAGGTAGATGGGCCTACACAATAATTAGCTGGTTGCTGAGTACCTTGGAATGTAGGTAGAATAACAATATCGACCGTGGTACGGTTTACCTCGCAGACGGCATGTGCCGGGAATACGGTATATGTAAAGCTAAACGTTCCCGAAGTATGTCTATCGCGAATAGCTTCGATATCGATGATGTTGTCCGTAAGGTCTTCCAGCTGGTCGGTCTGTGGGCCTTCGGACCATGTTCCGTTGATATCTTCGTCGGCGAGTAAAGTGTTCAGGTTATAATTCGTTAAGCCCGAAAGATCATCGGTCGTACAAACTGTCAGATTTGATCCTACTCCCGAATTGGCGGGTCGTTGTACTTCCAATATAAGCCGTACCTGCCGACTGGCGCAGGTGGCTACCTCAGGTACGGTATGGGTAAATTCATAAGTACCGGTACCGGCAGACTGCGCATCGAATATATTCTCGTTCAAATGAGCCATGGCAGCAGGCGTTACCGCCGCCCAAGTACCGTTAAAGTCTTGAAACTTGCCTTCGGTCTCATCACCGATAAAACTGTGTAGGTTTACAGAAGGGTCATCCCCGCAGGCATCTGCGCTACCATCGATATTTTCCTCACCGGGATAACCACCAAGGCTTATGGTTACGACTGCAGATTCATCTGAAGCTCCACAATTGTTCGTATAGGTAAATTCATGCAACCCCGAATTCTTGACTTCCCATAGGTTGACAATACCGGTATTACGGTCTAAAGCAAAGAAATTGGCGGGGTCGTTTGTCGACCACGTTCCGCCCGGTGTTGGTGTACCTTGTAAACGGGCAAAAAGGTCAAAGGTTTGATTCGCCGTGTCGGCGTCTTTGTTACAGACCGTTTCTGCACCATCGGTACCTGCGCATTGGGCCAAAGTCTGCTCGACAAATAGGAAGGCAAAAAGAATGAACGACCACTTCAATAGAGTAGTCAGGGGATTTTGGTAGGTCATTGTCGGTTGTTTGGGAATGGAAGTACTTCTACCTCTATGGCACAAAAGTAATTTTGCTGTCGGGGCACCAACAATAAATGTTGTAAAAGCATGATTTTGAAAGGTGAATCTTACGAATTACGTGGCATGAGAATTGCCGGAACGTGTATTTTGTCGATGATTTATTTCTTGTTATCCGCTAATTTCTTGGAAATGAGCCTGCACTTTCCTCGGATTTTTCCAAAAATCAATTCCTATATTTGCGCGAAACGTGCTTACATGAAAATTCATTTTATTGCTATCGGAGGCAGCGCTATGCACAATTTGGCATTGGCTCTAGAGCATAAGGGGTACTTGATTACGGGAAGTGACGATGTTATCTTCGAGCCTTCAAAGAGTCGATTGGCCGATAAATGCCTGTTACCGGAAAACTTTGGTTGGTTTCCCGAAAAAATAACCGATGATTTGGATGCCGTTATTTTAGGTATGCATGCAAAACCTGATAATCCCGAGCTTTTAAAAGCGCAGCAACTGGGCGTTACCATATACTCCTATCCAGAATTTTTATACGAACAATCAAAAAATAAAACTAGGGTAGTTATTGGTGGTAGTCACGGCAAGACCTCGATTACCTCAATGATTTTGCATGTACTCGATTACCATGATAGGAGCGTTGATTATATGGTCGGTGCGCAATTAGAAGGTTTCGACCGCATGGTCCATTTGACGGAGGAGAATGATTTTATAGTTCTGGAAGGAGATGAATATTTGTCATCGCCAATTGATAGAAGGCCAAAATTTCACCTCTATAGGCCAAATATTGCCTTGTTGAGCGGGATTGCCTGGGACCATATCAATGTCTTTCCCACATTTGAAAATTATGTGGAGCAGTTCAAAATTTTTGTTGATAGTATTGTCAAAGGCGGAAGCATTACTTATAACGTTGAAGACACTGACGTAAAAAAAGTAGTAGAAGCTTCGGAAAATGCAATTCGAAAATTACCGTATACTACGCCGGACTATGAAGTGGTAAACGGACAGACACTCTTGGAAACACCGGAGGGCCCTATGCCAATAGAGGTATTCGGTAAACACAATCTAAGTAATTTGGCCGGTGCAAAATGGATTTGTCAGAACATGGGCCTTGACGAGGATGACTTTTATGAAGCTATTGCAACCTTTAAAGGGGCCTCAAAACGACTGGAAAAGATAGCGGAAGGTATTTCAAGTGTAGCTTATAAGGATTTTGCGCATTCGCCGAGTAAGGTGGCTGCCACCACAGCCGCGGTAAAAGAACAATATCCCAATAAAAGGTTACTTGCCTGTCTTGAGTTGCACACGTATAGCAGTTTTAATCCCGAGTTTTTAAAGGAGTATAAGGGTGCTTTAGACACTGCCGATGAGGCCATCGTTTTCTATTTGCCCGAATCGGTTGCCATCAAGAAATTGGATGCCGTATCCCCCCAGCAAATTGCCACTGCTTTTCAAAGAGATGACTTACGAATATTCACCGATGCTATAGCCTTTGGCGAGTTTGTACTTACACAAAACTATAACGATACTGTCTTACTGCTTATGAGCTCTGGAAACTATGGCGGATTGGATTTGGAGAAAGTAAAAGCAAAAATAAGCGATTGAAAGTGTTGGCAGTATGTTGAAAGAAAGACAACGTTAAGGAATTGGTGTACGTACTACCTTATTATTGAATCTACTAGACTATCCATGTAACTTTAAGCAATAGTTTCAGTAAAATCGGCCATAATCAACATCCAATAATTACTTTTATTTATCACATGCAAGAAAAACCGACTTCATTTTCTATAAAGCACTGGGCCGATGACGATAAACCACGGGAGAAATTGGTGCAAAAAGGGCGATCGGTTCTTTCGGATGCCGAACTAATTGCGATACTAATCGGCTCGGGCAGTAGAAACGAAAGTGCAGTAGAACTGGCTAAACGCATATTGGCATCAGTCAATAATAACCTCAACGAACTGGGCAAGTTGTCTATCAAACAGTTGATGCAATTCAAGGGTATCGGTGAAGCAAAAGCGGTATCCATTGTCGCCGCATTAGAAGTAGGTAGGCGCAGGAGAGGGGAAGATGCTCAAAAAATCACCAAAATCAGTAGCAGTAAAGATGCCTTTGATATTTTGCATCCTACAATCGGCGAACTTGAGCATGAAGAGTTCTGGATACTATACCTGAACAATGCTAATAATGTTTTACTAAGTTCCCTGTTGAGTAAAGGCGGCCTGACAGGCACCCTGGTAGATGTACGCATTGTCATGCGACAGGCCCTTGAGCTCGGGGCCGTTGGTCTGGTACTTGCCCATAACCATCCTTCGGGGACCTTAAGACCCAGTAAGGAAGACAGAAAGGTTACGCAAAAATTAAAGCTAGCCTCCGCGGCTTTGGATATAAAAGTTTTGGACCATTTGATCATTACCCAAAAGGATTATTTTAGTTTTGCCGATGAAGGTGTACTTTAGTAGTCTGCCGTTTGCAGGCAGTCCTAATCGATTAAAAACTACTACATACTATGGTTCAAGTTTCAAAGTAGGTTTTATCTGAACCCTTCTACCCGCCGACCGAAAGACCTACTTTTTTGGGGTTTGGAATTTGTATTTTTGGAATTATAAAAAATATGCTACTTATCTACACCCATAAAGTAACGCCCCGCTTCACTTATGTCATGAAGCAGCTTTTTACGCGTATTCTGGGAATAGAAATTTCCTTTACCGTAAAAGTTGAGGATTTTATAAAGCATTCCGGCCCAAGAATTACCTATACCAAACAGCCACTTCAAAACGAGTTTTTTGTACGTAGTAACGATTTGCTGTACGAGCAGGGTATCAATGATCTTGATATACAAGTACATGATTGGGATGGAGTACCCTGTTTTTTCAGTGCTGGGGAACGCAGTAATATTCCATTTGATATTTTTTCGGCCAGTTTCTACCTTATCAGCCGATATGAAGAATATTTACCGCATATCAAGGATAATCATGAGCGTTTTCCTCCCAAAGAGAGTATTGCTTTTCGAAATCAATTTTTAAAGTTGCCTGTGGTCGATATCTGGGCCAGTAGACTTCTGCAGTTGCTAAAAGACCGTTTTCCCGAACTGGAACATGAACCGAAAGAATATCAATTTACTTCGGTAATAGACGTTACTACATCACATAGCTTTGCCTACCGAAGTTTCGCGCGGAGCCTTGCGGGACTTTTGTACGATTTTGGTTCTTTTCGGTTTCGAAGGGTCGCTGAAAGAATAATGGTTTGGTTCTATCCTAAGAGGGATCCGTATAATAATTTCGAGTTGCTTATAGATTTACATAAGAAACATGGGGTTAAAAGTCTGTTTTTTTTCCAATTCGCCACATATTCAACGTACGACAAGAATATTTCAATAAACAATAATAAATTTAGATTTTTGATTAAATCGATAGCCGATTATAGTAAAATCGCTTTGGCGGCATCGTACAGTTCTTTTGATAGTATCGAATTATTGAAAAAGGAAAAGAAAAATCTCTCCGGGGTAATAAATAGGCCTGTCGATACTTCTCGTATGCGCTATAATCGGATTGATTTACCCCAAACCTATCGAAATCTGATCGATGCTGAATTTACCGACGACTATACCATGGGCTACACCCATGAATCCGGGTTTCGGGCAGGAACCTGCACCCCGTTCTATTTTTATGATATCAGTCTAGAAATTCAACAACCCATACGAATTCATCCGTTTGCGATACATGACTATGCTTTGTTGGGCTTTAAGAGTAGCGATGACATCATGAAGCACATGGTAGCTTTGTATGAAGAGGTAAAAAAAGTAAACGGCGATTTGATTACCGTTTTTTCCAATGAGCTTTTGGGGGATAATTCGCTTAAAGTGCCTTGGAAAGAATTGTACGGTACTGCTGTACGAAATTATAGCAAGTAAGAATGAACGCATTTCAAACCTTCTCTTTTTTGAATTTAGAGCATCTTAGTAATTCTTATATCAGGCTAGTTCATCTCGTCAAACTAAGCCCATTAAAACGCAAAAAGTAAAATGTATAGGAATATCGTTACCGACATTTTTTTTGACCTTGATCATACATTATGGGATTTTGAACGAAATTCGGCTCTGACCTTTGAAAAGATATTGACCGAAAATAACATTGGTATCGACCTACAAGAATTTCTAAAAGTATACGTTCCTGCAAATCTTGACTTTTGGAAACTTTACCGCGAAGAGAAAATCACTAAGGAAGAATTGCGTTATCAACGTTTAAAATCGGTTTTCGATACTCTAAAATATGAAGTGTCGGATGCTACCATCGATAAGATTGCAACGGAGTATATTCAGAATTTGTCATCATATAATCATTTATTCCCTAATGCTGTGGCAATACTGGAATACTTGAAACCAAAGTATAAACTACATATTATCACCAACGGTTTTCAAGAGGTACAGGATAGGAAGTTAAAAAATTCCGGTATTTACGGATATTTTGATCACGTTATCAATTCAGAGATGGCCGGGGTCAAAAAGCCAAATCCGATTATTTTCGATTTGGCCCTAAAAATGTCAAATACTAAGCCTGAAAGTTCTTTGATGATCGGCGATAGCCTTGAGGCAGATATACGTGGTGCTATGGCTGTAGGTCTTCACGCATTACATTTTAATGCCCACAACTCTCAACAACATGAGTTTTGCGAAATGATTGATGATCTGATCGAAATAAAATCCTTTTTGTAGAGTTATATAGGTATTACCTGACCCGTCTTTTTTTCGGCAGAAAGGGATGTATCATGAAAGGAATCTTAAAGTATTTTTTGTTTTGCTCAGTGTCTTTCGCACTATTATCTTCTTGTGTCGAAGATCAAGATTTTGGTCAATTCGACCAAATAGAACTTACCCCGACCTACGAAGCGAGTATGCTATATATTGAGGCTCCTGAAACTTTAGTCAACGATGCACCCACAAATATCGTTTTTACGCAGAACTTCAATTTCGATGCCTTTAGTAGTGATGTTTTTGCCGACCGTGTACTCGATGGCACGGTAACCTATATTATTGAAAATACGACAAGTAAAGAACTATCGATTATAGTTGAATTTTTAGATGCTGAAGGTAATGTGCTTGATATAGAAAATTTTGATATCGATCCGGCCCCAACTGCCACCCTGCAAAGAGATATCGCTTACGGAGATACCGGGCGTAGCATCGAGATTATAAAGAACTTGTCTAGCATTAGGGTCAGTACCGTTAATGAAAGTGATAACAACAGTACCTCCGATCAAGCAGACGCCAAGATTATCCTAAAATCGAGTGGTAAATTCAGAGTCCAACTAAAATGACCCCCCGCAAACTATTAGTCACAGGCCTTTTATTGGCAAGCTTTGTTGTGCACGGCCAGAACAAACAACTGTTATACGATTTTATCGAAATACCGCAGGCGGCTATGATCAATCCTGGGGTGATAACTGATTTTCAATGGTATAGCGGCGTACCTACACTTTCCGGTATTTCATTTCAGGCTGGCTCAAGTGGCCTATCGGTAAACGATATTTTTGCAAACGATGGTCTTGATATCAATGACAAAATAAGAAATCGTGCAATTGCGGGTATGACTCCAAGAGACGAACTTAGTGGCACGTTTCAGATAGAGATACTAAATTTTGGCTTTCGAGGCAGGAACCCCGATAATTTTTATACGGGGGGAATGTATCTCGAAGGCGATGCTATCGGCTATTGGTTTAGGGATTATGCAATTCTGGCTTTCGAGGGAAACGCTGACAGATTAAACCAGCGCTTTGATTTAGGGCACCTTAAGACTAGGGGCGAGATGGTTAATGTCTTTCATTTCGGAGTCAATAAAAAAGTCGATAGCGATCTAACGGTCGGGCTTAGGGGGAAATTATATTCAAGTATACTTGATTTCAACTCCACAAGAAATAAAGGGTTCTTTATTACTAGGGAAGGTCAAAACAATATTTTGGAAAGTACGGTAAATGCCGATATGCAATCAAGATCATCGGGTTTCAATGAAGTACGCAACGCGGTAGATGACGGTAACATAGGCGCTGTTCTCGCAAAACGGGCATTTTTCGGGGGTAACCTAGGCTTGGGCCTAGATTTGGGTTTTACCTATCAGCTCGGCGAACAGACTGTACTTACGGGCAGTTTACTCGATCTAGGGTTCATTTATCACTCCAATGATGTGTTTAACTATACGTTGAACGGTGATGCAACCGTAGAAGGTGTCGAAATAATTTTGCCAGATGCAGTATCGAATCCAGATACTGATTTTTGGCAAGATCTTGTCGATGAGATAGAGGGTTTTATACCTTTTGAGAGCAATAGAAAAAACTACATTGCCTTTAGACCGACCAAACTATATGCCTCGTTGCGCTATAATTTTGGTGAACCTTTGGATAGCAGGGCGAATTGTCAATGCGGGCTGAGTGCTTCGACCAATTCAATTCGGGCAAAATATACCAATAGTTTGGGAGGTCAGCTTTATATGATCAATCGCCCTAGAGGCCCTCAGGCTGCCCTTACCGCATTTTATCAGCGCAGATTCGGTAATTTTATGGCATTAAAAACTACTTATACAATCGATAAGTTTTCCTTTGCAAATTTAGGTCTTGGTCTCAATCTACAGGCAGGCCCCGTAAACATCTACGCAATGGCAGATAATCTGCTGTCGTATCGTAACATCGCAGATAGCCGATACGCTTCTTTTCAGTTAGGATTAAATATTATATCTTGGGGAAAAAAGTAGTGTGATAAGTTTTCTATTTAAACTACTTTAGAATTTTCGTGGCACAGTTGTTGTCCTTTCATAGTCACATAGAAAGTAATATAGAAAAATGTTTCCCCAGATTACTACAACAAATAGTGCTTGGGTCGCTACATATGAAAGTCTTTTTTCTTTATTCTATTTTCTTTGTTCTTTTTCAAGAATCCTAAAATAGCGCACCTGTATGAAAAATACGATAGCATTTTTATTCCTTTTAATGAGCACCATCGGTATGGCCCAAGAGCAACTTAACGATTATAAATATATCATTGTTCCCAAAAAATTCGATGGATTCAAAAAGGAGAACCAACACCAGACAAGTACCTTGGTCAAATACCTTTTTTCCGAAAAGGGATTTCTAACGGCCTACGAAGACGACCTCCCTAATGAACTTAACAATAATAGATGTTTGGGGCTTTCGGTAAACTTGATCGATGACTCATCGATGTTTACGACCAAGGCCGGTTTGGCCCTAGAAGATTGTCAAGGCCGAGAGGTATTTGCTACCAAACAAGGTAAAAGCAAGGAAAAAGAGTTTAAGGCTTCTTTTGGTGAGGCGATAAGAGAGGCCTTTGCCTCCATTGATACCTTTAACTATAGTTATAATGGTAAGGCAGAGAACTCAGACCCCGTAACTGTCAGCTTTGGGAACGATGTAAAGACAATGAATAAGGAAGAAGAACAAAAATCGATAACGGCAAAAAACCGAAACGCCATGGTAGAGCAGGAAGCCACTTTGGAGAATCAAAGCTATAAGGATAATAGACCGAAACCTTCCGATTTTAAAAAAGGCGAGGAAAAAAAGAAAATGGTCGAACAAGTGGCCACTCAAGAACAACAGAGTTATAAAGATGATACACCTAAAACCTCCAATTTTAAAAAATCGGAACCTGTTGCAAGCAAAATGCCAATAGTTTCTAAAACACAGCCTATAAATAGTGTTTTGTATGCTCAAGAATTACCGAACGGCTACCAACTGGTGGATAGCAGTCCTAAAATTAGACTAAGGATCTATGAGAGTTCGTTGCCCAATCATTATTTGGCCGAGGGGGAAAATACAAATGGAATGGTATTCGAGAAAGATGGTAAATGGTTTTTCGAATACTATTCAGGCGAAAACTTGATTTCCGAAGAACTGGATATTAAATTTTAGCACCGAGCACCGAGCACCGAGCACCGAGCACCGAGCACCGAGCACCGAGCACCGAGCACCGAGCACCGAGCACCGAGCATTTATCCTGAACGTTGTCGAAGGGCCGAGCATCAACCATCATACTTATCCTTCCATCGATTTTTTAAAAAATCCTTAATGGCATTTTCCCGTGTATTGCTTCCGGGTCGGTAAAACATAGTTCCCGAGAGTTCTTCTGGTAAAAATTCCATATCCACAAAATTATTGGCGTAATCATGTGCATACTGGTATTCCGCTCCGTAGCCCAAATCTTTCATCAGTTTCGTGGGCGCGTTGCGCAAGGGTAGGGGTACCGAAAGATTTCCGGTTTCCCTGACTTTTTGTTGTGCTTTTTTTCCGGCCACGTAACTGGCATTGCTTTTTGGGGAGGTAGCAAGGTATACTGCACATTGGCTCAAAATTATACTTGCCTCGGGGTACCCTATGGTAGTAACCGCCTGAAAGCAACTATTTGCAATTACCAACGCAGTGGGGTTGGCAAGACCGATATCCTCAGAAGCGGAAATAAGCAACCGCCGGGCAATGAATTTGACATCTTCACCGCCTTCTATCATTCTGGCGAGCCAGTAGACGGCACCATTCGGGTCGCTGCCGCGAATCGATTTGATAAAGGCCGAAATGATGTCGTAGTGCTGCTCCCCTGTTTTATCATAAAGTACAGTGTTCTTCTGCACCTTTTTCATGACCAGTTCATCGGTTATTTTTATGCTATCACCGTCTTCTGAATTTACGATCAATTCGAAAATATTCAGAAGCTTTCTTCCGTCGCCGCCTGAAAGCCGTAGTAATGCTTCGGTCTCCTGTAGTTTAATGTTTTTGGATTTTATTAAAGGGTCTTCGCGCATCGCCCTTTTTAGTAATTCTTCAAGATCGTTCTTTCCGAAAGCTTTCAATACGTATACCTGACATCTTGAGAGTAGTGCGGGAATGACTTCAAAGCTTGGGTTTTCGGTAGTTGCCCCAATCAAGGTTACCCAACCTTTTTCTACGGCAGCTAAAAGTGAATCTTGTTGCGATTTACTAAAACGATGTATTTCGTCAATAAAAAGAATTGGGTTCTTGGCCGTAAAAAGGCCACCGCTCTGCTTGGCCTTGTCGATTACCTCACGAATGTCCTTCACGCCACTATTAATTGCACTCAATGTGTAGAAGGGTCTCTCGCTTTCACGGGCCATAATGTTTGCCAAAGTCGTTTTGCCCGTACCCGGAGGCCCCCAAAAAATAAGCGACGGTATTATCCCTTTTCGTATTTGATGGGTCAAAGAACCATTTTTGCCTACTAAATGGCGTTGGCTAATGTAATCGTCCAACTTTTTTGGGCGCATTCGTTCTGCGAGAGGCTCGTTCATGGTACAAAAGTAAGATAATTGCAGGTTTCGTAAAGGTCACAAAATTACATTGTGATCTTGGGCTGTAGTATTAGCTTGATTGCTCTCCGAAAGGTTTTTCGTTATCAAAGTAGTCTCTTGATAGTTTGAAGTCATATGACAAATACCAGCTAAATTATTTGAGAATATTTAGAAAGAAGTTGACTTTATCGAAAAAAACAGTATTTCTCTGACATTATTACAGTTATTGACGCATTGGCCGACTAATTGTTAATTTCGATCTGATGTCTGATAATCATTATTTTAAGTTTACCAACGCAGTCGTAATCGCACCATTACTGTCGGTTTTAGCGATTTGGACGGTTTTTTGGTTTGAACTTGCTTATAAAACTAACCTTAATGAGTTTGGTATCTATCCTCAAAAATTTTCAGGACTGAAAGGGATTCTACTGAGCCCTTTCATTCATGGTTCGGTCGAACATCTCTACCATAACACCATTCCATTGGCAGTTTTGACTTCATCCCTTTTTTATTTTTATCGCAATATCGCCTTACGGGTATTGCTTATCGGTCTTATTGTCTCCGGACTATTTACTTGGGCCATAGGTAGGCCGTCTTATCACATTGGGGCCAGCGGCATAATTTATCTACTGGCGAGTTTTATTTTTTTTAAGGGAATTTTCACTAAACATTACCGCTTAGTTGCCCTTTCTTTGATAGTGGTATTCGTTTATGGAAGCATGCTTTGGTATATTTTCCCGATTGAGGATGGTATTTCATGGGAAGGTCATTTGGGCGGATTCTTAACTGGTCTTTTTTTGGCATTTTTTATGAAGACAGAGGTCCCAGCTCCTAAAAAATATGATTGGGAACGGGAAGATTACGATGAGGAAGCCGATGAATTTTTACGACAGTTTGATGAAGATGGGAATTTTATCGAAACCGGGCATGAGGAAATCCAGAAGGAATCCTTAAAAATTACCTATCATATAAAGAAGGAATCGAAAAACGAAACATAAGACCTACATCGCAACTTTTAATAATGGTTTCAAAGTTTCCGTAGTTACAGTATGTTCCTCTTTCTTAGTCTAACCTCTGCCTAACCGCTTCGTACAAAAAAACCGCACACGCAACGGAAACATTAAGCGATTCGATTTCTCCTAACAACGGAATTTTGGCTAAATGGTCTACCGCCTTAAGTGTAGAAGGTGAAATTCCTCGATTTTCAGACCCCATAACGATTGCGCAGGGTCCGGAAAATGAGATATCGTAAAGGCCATTATTGGTCTTTTCGGTAGCAGCTATTACCGAAATACCGGTGGCTTGCAAGTAGAAAACGGCATCTTTAATATGATCGACCTTGGCAATGGGCACCTTAAATGCGGCTCCAGCTGAGGTTTTAATGGTATCACCAGTAACAGGTGCAGCTCCTTTTTTCTGTATAATAATACCATCGACTCCAGAGCATTCGGCCGTTCTAATAATGGCACCAAAATTACGGACATCTGAAAGTTGGTCCAGCAACAGAAATAAAGGTGCTTTTTTGCTTTCTAGAACGTTTTCCACAAGTGTTCCCAGCTCATGAAATATAATGGGGGATATATTGGCAACAACCCCTTGATGGTTATTCTTTGTCAAGCGGCCTAGTTTTTCGACTGGTACGTAAGAAGTATTGATGCCATTTTTTCGAACCAATCCTTCAAGTTCATTTGACAAATCGCCTTTCAGACCTCTTTGAATAAAGACTTTGTCAATGGGCTCGTTAGCGGTTATAGCTTCGATAACCGCTCGCATACCATAGATTTGGGTGGTTTTCTGCATGTGTTCTATTCTTAAATATATATTGTTTCTTGCACTAGTGTTTTACCCCAGAAACAGTATTAATCTACCGTCAATGACTTCTGTAAAGATACAGGTACTATTGAGTTTGTAAAACCATTAAGACGGATATCGATTTTACCATTGACTTATGATGTGAAGAATAATGGTTTTTTCAGATGGTTATATGTAAAATCAGGTCGTCAAGGAAGTTGATAGCTGTAATGAGTGATATGGCCACGTTTTTCGCCAGTATCCGTATCCTAATTGTACCGTAGTGTTTTTTGGATATTACTTAAAACAAATTGGTGATATAAGCGATTCAATGTGATACTATTATTGAAGGAAATTGAAGCAAATTTTTATGGTCTTTTAGAAATAGAAATTGTTGTTTTTGACATTAGTTTTTTTTGGGTTTTAAAAATCTTTAAAAATTAATTGTTATGAATTTGAATTTATACGAAATAGTCTTACATTTGCCGACCCTTAAACAGAGGGGTTTTATACATATATTATATAGTATGCCAACAATTTCACAGTTAGTACGAAAAGGAAGGTCCACGATTACTAAGAAGAGTAAATCGGCGGCTTTGGATTCGTGCCCTCAACGAAGGGGTGTCTGTACGCGTGTTTATACAACTACACCAAAAAAAC